>Ga0308166_1000594_pt1 | contig 46979 bp, 49 predicted proteins | sample PhyCR2_2_FD_202137 | JGI IMG/M metagenome (GOLD analysis project Ga0308166, IMG submission 202137) | Phyllosphere microbial communities from UC Gill Tract Community Farm, Albany, California, United States - DLSLCC.R2 | ecosystem: Host-associated > Plants > Phyllosphere > Unclassified | place...
GTGAGACCAGTTTTTCCAGGGAATCAGATTGTGCTTCAAGATCACCGGCGGCGAGGGCCGCCTCTTCAACCATCGCGGCATTTTGCTGCGTCACCAGATCCATTTCATTTACCGCTTGCGAAATCTGATTAATCCCCGCGCTCTGTTCATCTGATGCCGAGGTGATCTCGCCCATAATTTGGGTCACCTGCGCCACCGATGTCACAATTTCCTGCATCACGTTACTGGCCTGCCCGACCTGGCGTGAACCGGTATCAATATTATTGACGCTGGTGTTGATGAGCTGATTAATCTCTTTGGCAGCGTCCGCGCTGCGTTTAGCCAGATTACGCACCTCTTCTGCAACCACGGCAAAACCACGCCCCTGTTCACCGGCGCGTGCTGCTTCTACCGCCGCGTTCAGGGCAAGAATATTGGTCTGGTTCGCAATGCTGTCGATCACGCCGTTAATGTCAGCAATCTGTCGGGAACTGGTGGTGATCTGCGCCATGATTTGCTCAAGACTGTGCATGACTTCGCCACCGTTATGGGCATTGGTACTGGCGCTTTCCGCCAGCTCACGGGCCGCATGCGCGTTATCGGCATTCTGACGCACGGTAGTTTTGATCTGCTCCATGCTGGCCGCTGTCTCCTGCAGCGCGGCCGCCTGCTCTTCCGTACGGGAAGAGAGATCGTTATTACCGTGGGCAATTTCCTGGGCGTTACTGTGAATGCGCTGCACGCTTTCACGAATGCCCAGAATGGTGCAGGTCAGGGAAGTGCGCATCGTTTCCAGCTCGGACAGCATGCTGCCAATTTCATTCTGGCTTCCGCTTTCGATCGCCTGACTCAGATCGCCCGCTGCCACGCGACGCAGCGTCTCCACCGTGGTTTCCATACGACGGACCAGGGTATTGCGCAGCCAGAAGCGAACGGCAAACAGCATTCCCACCCCAAGCAGAATCACGACCAGCCCAACGCCGAGCATAATCTTGTAGCCACGCTCTGATTCATGAATATAACTTTCATTCAGACGGGCACTGGCATCCGTATACTGCTCAACCTTATTACGCAGCTCCGTGCGCAGGTTCATGTCGTGCTCCAGTGAGCCGGTATAGCCTGTCGGATTGTTCAGGTAGCCAAGCTTCGCTTCCGCCGCTTTGTAGACTTCGTTAAACGCCGCATTCACTTCCGCCGCAAGACGACTCTCCTCCGGCGTATTGAACGGCGATGCCATAAAGTCATCCATATTCCGGCGGGCAAATTTCACGACGTTTTGCGTGTGGGTCGTCACGTTCTGCGAGACCGGATTCCCCATCGCAGCCTGGAGCATTAAGCCGTTGGTGTTGGCCATTACAGCGCTGATGTTATAGACCGCATCACGCATCTGATCGTTATTTTCAGAGGCGACAACAATACGTTTAAAATTATTGTTATTTTTGACGGCGTCATAAACTGAATAGACGGTAATACCAAACAGCAAAGCAGCAAACAGCCCAATAATAAGGCTGACTGCGGTATAGATTTTAAGTTTCGTTAACATAGATTTTCACCTGCCGCGCACGAATTCATCGTACGCGGCGGCGCCTGAAGAAAAGTGAATTAAACAGTTATGTACTCACATATTAAACAGATTCATCTTCTGCATATTTTTGTAGACGTACATAGAGGCATTAAAGGCGAGCTCGGACATCTGTGATTCCGACACCAGCGTCACCAGCATGCTGGTATCGGCGCCGATGGCATCCTGCACTTTGACAATGGTGTCGTTAATCAACACGTCTCCGGTGAGATCCAGCGCGTCAAGTTGCTGCAGGTTCGTCCCCAGTTCGGCCTGGGCTTTGCCAAGGCGGTCAATACCCGCATCGATGGCGTTGCTGGCGGCGCTAAGTGCCGCATCCAACATGTCCCGATCATCCGGCAGCGTCGTTAATGCGGCGACGGCATCATTCAGTACCCTAAAAATATCATCAAAAATCTCATCGCCGAGATGGCCCGTTTGCATTTCCGTTCCATCGGCAACGGTCTGTGCGCGCGCTTCATTACCGCCACGATAATTACCGACTTCATCAAACGCGGGCGTATCGGTTTTAAATCCGGAGAAAATATAGCGACCGCTACTGTCACGACTGTTTGCTAAATCCAGCAGGTTTTCACGGATCCCTTTTATCTCTTCACCCAGTGCCCGAAGATCTTCATCAGAATAGGTACCGTTTTTTGCAGCAACAATTTTTTCTTTCAGGGTGGTCGTCATGAGATTACCGACACCGTTCAGAACATTGTCCTGAAACTCCAGTGCGCTGCGCGCGCGGGAGCGCACGCTGCTGTACATCTCAAGCTTCGCCAGCGCGTCCTGATGTTTTACCGCATCGGTTGCGGCGGTCGGGTCGTCTGAGGCTTTGAGTAGCGTTTTACCTGCTGACATCCGCAGATAAGCGTCATTACTCTGACTCATGCGCTTTGTCATCGACTCCGAACTTTGCTTGTACATATAAAGCGTACTTAATCGCATCATCTTTTCCTTATCGGATGGCCAGCAGGGCATCAAACATGGCGGTCGCCGTTTTCAGCAGCTGCGCGCTACCGTTGTAGTACTGACGGAACATGTCCAGGTTGATATATTCCTCATCCATGTTGACCCCGGAGAGTGCCTGTTTGGTGTCAAATTTGGTGCGTAAATCACTTTCGGCGCTACTGGCATAGGATTTCACCTCGCGGGCGCTTTCACCGATCTTGCCCGCCAGGCTCGCATAGGCCGCACTCAGCGTGTCGTTGCCGATCAGCGCCTCCTCCTGGATATTCAGCATTTCCTGGAGGTTTTTGTTATTTCCCGGGCCACCCGCAGCGTCGTCAGATGCCGCAAACTCCTGGCCATTGGTTATCTTACGGCTGATGCCTTCGGCGGCCCCGGCCATAGGATTAAGGGTGAATTTATCCCCCGCTTCGGCAGTTGAAGGGAAGGGAAGGGTAATTTCGATGCCCTCAAACTTTAACACCCCTAATGGCGCGGCGGGATCGAGAGGGATGATACGACCATCGGCCCCTTTCACGACCCAGTCTGAACCGTCAAAACTGATGTCATAATTTTCCGACTTCACCTCTTTGAAATCAGTGACCCTGATATTTTCCAGCGCATCGGTACCCCTGTTTTTGGCGTTCGCAATGGCTTTGATATCCGGCAGAGAGAAGAGATCGCCACCCGCCTCACCGTCCGGGGTGAATCCTGCGCGGTTCTGCTCGTTCATCCGGTGCGCCATCATAAAGGCGATCTGATCCAGATCCTGACGCGCGACGGTAAGATCCTCATTGCGGAATTTGAACAACCCGCCCAGACGCCCTTTGGTAATGGCGTTTTCATCCAGCGGCGATGCGTTGCCGTTAGCATCCACGTAGGAGACAATGGTCTTGTTGGGATCGGCATCCGACGGCGAGGTTTGCAGCTGATACGCGGTGCCGCCAGAGACCAGTGGACGCCCATCAGCCAGGGTGACGCTCACGCGGCCAGAAACCTGATCCTCGGTGACAGTAATCCCCAGATGCTCGCTCAGCCCTTCCAGCAGCATGTCACGCTGGTCAAGCAGATCGGCGGGCGGCGTGCCGTTCCCCTGTACGCGCTCCAGCTGTTTGTTGATCTCTGCCAGCTGTTCGGTGAAGCTGTTAATCTCCTTGGCGCTGCGCTCAATCTGGGTATTGGTGCTTTTTTCAAGGCCGGACAGGCGCTTGGCGCTGGCGTTATAGCGGTTGGCCAGCACGTCGAGGGAGGTAAATACCGCCGCACGCGCCGGGCCATCCGCCGGATCGCCGCTCAGCGTCGCCATATCCTTAAACAGCTTGCCCAGTGAAACCGAGACGTTATCCGACTCGTCCGCCAGCATATTGTCGATATCCGCCAGCTGCTCCATCCGTCCGGTCAGGGAGGCGTAGCCGGACAGCGAATCCCGCAGCTGATTGTTGGCAAACGCATCATAGGCACGCTCCACGCCGCTGGCGCGGGCGCCATAGCCATAAAAGCCCTGCGCGGTCGACATGCCGCCGAGCTCACCGATAATCAGGTTGCGACGACTGTAGTTGGTAGACATACCGTTGGTCAGGTTATCGCCGGTCACCCGGATCGCAGCCTGCGCCACGCTGATGCCGTTTCTGGCTAAATTAAATAGGTTATTCATACGTTCTGGATATTCCCTGATTGCGGGCCCGGCATTCGCATCCGGGCCAGAAAGTTCATGACTCTGTTTATTTCATCGGTGATTCAAAAAATCTCTAAAACATCTTTTTCAGAAAATTTTGTCGATATCGTTTTTATAGGCATTTACGCCCTGCTGAATATCGCCTTTCACCTTCTGAATAATGGTGATGAGTTTTTTGGCGTAGGCCGGGTCTGTCGCATAGCCCCCCGCCTGCAGCGCTTTCGCTCCCTGCTCCGGTGAAGCAGACTGCGCCACACCGCGATAGCGAGGATTTTTGGTCAACAGTGCCGCGTAGTCTTTCAGCGCATGCTCATAGGAGTCATAGACACGGAATGCCGCCTTCACCTTCTGCTTCACGCCGTTGATGTATTCCGTAGTGGTAATCTCGGTGGTTTTTCCGCGCCAGTCACCGGTGGCCTTTATGCCGAACAGGTTGTGGCTCGGGGAGCCGTCGGCGGCCGGAATTTCACGTTTCCCCCAGCCGGACTCCAGCGCCGCCTGGGCCAGAATCAGATGCGGGTGCAGCCCGCTCTGGGCTGCCGCCTCCTGTGCCGGGCGCAACAGGCGCGAGATAAACGGATGCGCGCCTTCAACTGGCTTCGCGAACGACACCGGGGCAGGCAAGCGCAGCGGCCCGGTGGCCGGAACAGAAGAAAGTCCGGGACGTGAAAAATCACGTCCCGGCGTGCTTACGACAGGCGCATCGCTCTCGCCACCCAGTTGACGAACGATAAGATCGGCAAAGCCGAGCTGACCACTCCCGGCAATATTTTGTGCAACCTGCTGATCGTGCATGGCGGTGTACATCTCGGCGGACTGGCTGTTCATCAGTTCGTCCTTAAAGGTGGCGTCGCGCATGCTTTTCATCATCATCTGCACGAAGATCCCTTCCATCTGCTTCGCCGCCGCCTTCAGTGCGCCGGGCGATTGCCGCCCGGCCTCCCGTTTCAGGTGGTCCAGCGAACGGACGTCAAAGGCGGGATGGTCGAACTTATCGAAGGCGTTCATTAGTTCACCTCCAGCTTCGCACGCAGGCAACCGGCGTTTTTCATCGCCTGCAGAACCGACATCAGCTCGTTTGGCGTGGCACCCAGGCTGTTCAGGGCGCGAATCACCGCGTTCAGATCGGTGCTGCTGCGCACGTGCTGCAGCGAACCGCCGCTGTCGCGCACGGAGATGTCCGTCTGCGGCACCACCACCGTTTCACCGCCACCAAACGGTGTATCCGGCTGGCTGATAATGTTGTTCTGCATCACTTCTACCGTCAGCGAGCCATGCGCCACCGCGCAGGAGTCCAGCGACACGTGGCGGTTCATAACCACCGATCCGGTTCGGGAATTCACGATGACTTTCGCATCCTGCACGTTCACCCGCAGGGGAATGTCCTGGATGTTCGCCAGAAAACGCACGCGCGAGGGGCCATCCGGCGGTGCAAAGAGGCGCACGGTACGCGCATCTTCCGGGATAGCCGCCCCGCCGCTGTAGCGCTGATTAATGGCGTCGCTGATCTGCTGCGCCAGCGAGAAATCGCTCTCGTTAAGCTGCAACCGGACAATGCTCTGGGTGGAAAAATCGTTCGGCACCTCGCGCTCGACGGTCGCCCCGCCGCTGATACGTCCGCCGTTGAGCTGGTTGACCTGTACGCGGCTGCCGCCCGCCTGCGCGCCTGCGCCGGAAATCAGGATGTTGCCCTGGGCAATGGCGTAGATCTGGTTATCCGCACCTTTCAGCGGGGTCATCAGCAGCGTGCCGCCGCGCAGGCTTTTGGCGTTACCGACCGAGGAGACCACGATGTCCAGCTTGTCGCCCGGACGGGCAAATGGCGGTAGCTCGGCGGTGACCATCACCGCCGCGATATTTTTCAGCTGCATGTTGGTGCCCGCCGGCACGGTGATCCCCAGCTGCGAGAGCATATTGTTGAGGCTTTGCCCGGTAAACGGTGCCTGCATGGTCTGGTCGCCCGTGCCGTCCAGACCCACGATCAGACCATAGCCCATCAGAGAGTTGGAGCGAACGCCCTGCACCGTCGCCAGATCGCGAATGCGCTCCGCGCTGGCGGTTTTGGGCACGACCAGCATCATGCCGTAGAGCAGGATGCTGAGGAAAAACAGGATAGATTCTTTTTTCATGGTCTTATCAGAATGGAGAAAGGTTCAGGAACAGGCGCTGCAGCCAGCCCATGTTCTGCGCTTCGTTGATGTAGCCGTTGCCGACATACTCGATCCGCGCGTCCGCCACCTGGGTGGAGGGCACGGTATTCCCGCCACTGATAAACCGCGGATTCACCACGCCGGAAAAACGGATAAATTCCGTGCCCTGGTTAATGGCGATCTGCTTTTCGCCCACCACACGCAGGTTACCGTTAGGCAGAAGCTCGTTTACGGTCACGGTGATCGTCCCGGTAAAGGTGTTTCGCGCCGCGGCGCCGCCCTTGCCGGAAAAATCATTTTTGCCTTCGGCTTCGAAATCCGCTTTGCCATCACCCAGCCAGCTGTTGAGCTTAGTGGGTACCGCGATCAGCCCCATTCCGGCCGATCCATTACGGTTGGCACTGGCGGAGGAACTTTTGCTGGCGCTCACGTTCTCCTGCAGCAGGATCGTCAGCGTATCGCCTACGTTACGCGGGCGGCGGTCTTCGAACATCGGCTGATAGCCGTAGTTCATGCCCTGCCCCGCCTGAAACAGCGAGCCGCCGGTCGCTGCCGGTGCCATCGGTAATGGTGTTGCCGTCGTCGGACCTTCAACGAGCTTGTTTTGCATAATGTGCGCACAGCCGCTCAACAGCAGCACGCTCGCCGCCAGTGCGCAACGACGCGCGACGACAGGGGTATTCATTAAGAGTGTTTTCATTTCAGTGTCGATAAAATATCTGGCCGCTCGCGCGGCCAGAAAGAGGACATTACAGCTGGGAAAGACGCTGCAGCATCTGGTCCGATGCTGAAACCGCTTTGCTGTTGATTTCGTAGGCGCGCTGCACCTGAATCATCGTCACCAGCTCTTCCGCCACGTTGACGTTGGAGGTTTCCACATAGCTCTGCTTCAGCGTGCCCGCGCTTTCCATGCCTGGGTTCAGTTCATTCGGCGCGCCGGAAGACTGGGTCTCTTTGTAGAGATTGCCGCCGATGCTTTCGAGCCCCGCGTTGTTGACGAAGGTGGTCAGCGTCAGCTGGCCGATCTGCTGCTCTTCAGCCTGACCGGGCACTTTCACGCTGACGATACCGTCGCTGCCAATCGTTAGCTTTTGCGCATCCTGAGGAATAACGATGCCCGGCTGGATCGGATAACCTTCTGCATTCGTTAACTGCCCGTCAGGGTTTTTGCCAAAATGCCCATCGCGGGTGTAGGCGGTGCTGCCGTCTGGCATCTGCACCTGGAAGAAACCTTCCCCTTCGATAGCCACGTCATACTCGTCACCGGTAGAGTTCATTCCACCCTGAGTGTGTACCCGCTGGGTGGAAACAGGACGCACGCCGGTACCCAGTTGCAGACCACTCGGCAGGGTGTTCTGCTCGGTGGACTGGGCGCCTGGCTGGCGCATGTTCTGATAGAGCAGATCCTGGAACACGGCGCGCTGGCGCTTAAAGCCGTTGGTATTGACGTTCGCCAGGTTGTTGGAAATAACGTCCATATTGAGCTGCTGTGCTTCCAGCCCGGTTTTAGCGATCCATAAAGAACGAATCATGTTGTGACTCCTTGCGCGAACTTAGCTCACGCTTAATAGCTGGTTAGCCTTCTGGGCATTTTCGTCGGCGGTGCGAATGACCTTCATGTTCATGTCAAAGCCACGAGAGTTGGCGATCATCTGGGTCATCGCGTGCACCGGACTGACGTTGCTGCCTTCGATGGCTTCCGGCGTCAGGCGCAGGGTTTCATCCTGTGCCAGCACATCGCCCGCGGCTGACCGAAACAGACCGTCGTCGCCGTGCTGCAGGGCATTGATTTCCGCGTTGACCAGCTTAATGCGCCCGACAGGGACCAGAGCCGTGGGGTCATCGCCCATACCGAGCGTGGAGACGGTGCCGTCCGTGCCGATAGTGATATGTGACTGCGGCGGCACTTCCAGCGGGCCTCCATCACCCATTAGCGGACGGCCGTTGACGCTGAGCGCTCCGTCTTGATCCACCTCGATTGCGCCGTTGCGGGTATAACCTTCGCTGCCGTCATCCAGCGCTACCGCCAGCCAGCCGTTTTGCGGCAGTGCCACGTCCAGGCTGCGCCCGGTGTGGGTGATGGGCCCCATGGTGGTGTCGTGAAAGGGGGTGGATTCCGCCACCAGCGCGCGCGTACGCAGGGTTTCGCCTTCAATGGGTACCGAGCGAAACGCGGCAAGCTGAGAGCGGAAACCGGCGGTAGAACTGTTCGCCAGATTATTTGAGGTGACCGCCTGGCGGTTGAGCGCCGCGTTGGCGGCACTCATGGCGGTATAGATAGCGCGATCCATCACTCAGCCTTAACGCAGGTTAACCAGCGTCTGCAGGATCTCAGACTGGGTTTTGATGGTTTGCGAGTTGGACTGGTAGTTACGCTGGTAGACGATCATGTTGACCATCTCGTCGCCCAGGTTCACGTTGGAGGACTCCAGCATACCGCCATCGATATCTCCGAAGCTGCCGGTGCCCGATGTTCCCAGAAACGGCTGGCCGGACTGCACGGTTTCCGCCCACAGGTTGTTGCCCTGCTGTTCCAGACCGCCCGAATTGGCAAAGTCTGCCAGCACCACCTGCGCGACGGTCTGACGCTTGCCGTTACCGTAGATGGCAATCACTTCGCCCGTGTCACTGACCTGATAGGTATTAAATTTACCGGGAGCCTGACCGTCAATTTCGTCGAGCATGACTTGGGTATCGCTGGCGTTTTGGGTAATATTCAGATCAATATTCACATTCAGCGCTGCTGAGCCGTTGTAAGCGGACCCTTTGACGTTCAATGTCACCGGCGCGGTAAGTTTGCCATCGGTCCCAAAGGTAAGCGTCTGCACACTCCACGCATCCGTACCCGTGCCCGGCGCGGTGGAATCCTGGGCGTGTGCCTGCCACTTCCCTTCCGCGGTATGCACGTAGTACACCTTAATTGCATGCTTATTACCCAGGCTGTCGGTGGCGGTGACTTCACTGACATAGTTGTAGGTGTCTGGATTGTCAGGATTAAAGACCGATGTCGCGGGGATAATTTTATCATCAGACTTCAGGTTGCCGGTCACGGAGCCTGCGGTTGACGCCGCTGGCGGCATGTCGTCCTTTGGAATGCGGATCGGCCCCACCTGCGCGCCCGGGTTGATCACCCCGTCCGTCGCCTGGTAGCCGGTTAAAAACATCCCGTTGGTTTTGTTGACGATAAAGCCGTTCTGGTCTTGCTCAAACTGACCGTTACGGCCATAGAACACGCTGCCCGCCTGATCGACCATGCGGAAAAAGCCGCGACCGGAAATCCCCATATCCAGCGGGGAGGCGCCGTTCATTAGCCCGCCGTCGCCCATATTCTGATTGACGCCCGCAACCTGCACCCCCATCCCGGTCGAACCGGCAAAGATATCGGCGAAGGAGACGGAGCCTGCTTTAAACCCTACGGTCTGGGAGTTGGCAATATTGTTACCCACTACATCCAGCGCTTTTGCCGCGGCACTCAGACCGCTAAGACCTTGTGAAAAACCCATAATTAATTTCCAGAAAGTAATGACTATTTTTGAATGACAACAACCTGGCCCATGCCGATCGGATCGTTGTTCACCAGATGCAGAATCGGCCCGTTCGGATCCATCGTGACGCCCTGCACCTGGTCCGGTACCAGACCAACCACTTCCGGTTTTTCCCCCTCAGGGTTGCTGGCTTCAAAGGAGAGGGTGTATTCCCTGTCATGCGGCGGCCCCGGCTCCGGCTTGAAGTTTTCCAGGTCGTCGAGGTTGTAGGTATTAATCCCCTTCTTCACATTTTTCAGCTCTGCGGTATACGCCTTGTCGCCGTCGTGCAGGGTGACGGCCACCGTTTCGGCATCACCCGCTAATACGAAGTGGAAGTCGTCCGAGCCGCCAGGACGATCCGCACCGACCTGATGAATACCAATGCCCTCTGGCTCGCCGAAGGAGACCTTCGCCTCCCCTTCAATCAGCACGCTGCGCCCTACCCAGGAGGAGGCGCTCATGCTACCGAGCTGAACCATCATCGCCTGCACACCCGCCACGGAGCTGTTAAGTTTCTCCACACCCGCAGTCATGTTGATCTGCGCCAGCTGCGAGGTAAGCTGGTTGTTATCCATCGGGTTGGTGGGATCCTGATTTTTCATCTGCGCGACCAGCAGGGTCATAAACTGATTTGACAGGTCTGCCGCGCTGTTGCCGCTACCAATGCCACTTGAGCCGTCGTTGTTGTTAATTGAAGAGACCGCCATATGCGTCCTTACTGACCAAGAGTTAATGTTTTCAGCAGCAGACTTTTGGCGGAGTTCATCACTTCCACGTTGGCCTGGTAGCTGCGGGAAGCCGAAATGGTGTTGACCATCTCGTTCATGACGTTAACGTTCGGCATGCGGACATAGCCCTGCTCGTCGGCCAGCGGATTGCCCGGCTCGTACACAAGACGATCCGGTGCGCTGCTTTCCACCACGTCACTCACCTGAACGCCGCCGATCTCCTGCCCGACAGAGTTGTCGACACGGAAAACCACCTGACGGGCGCGATACGGCTGGCCGTCTGGCCCCGCCACGCTGTCAGCGTTCGCCATGTTACTGGCGCTGACGTTGAGGCGTCGGGACTGGGCAGCCATTGCCGATCCCGAAATATCAAATACGCTAAAGAGCGACATCGCTTATTACCCCTGACTTAACACTGTCATCATTTTCTTAATATCCGCGCCCAGGAAGGTCAGGCTCGACTGGTATTTCATGGCGTTATCCGCGAAATTCACGCGCTCACGATCCATATCCACGGTATTACCGTCGGCGCTCGGCTGATCCGGCACGCGATAAAGCAGTTGACTATCATCAAAAGGCTTTGCTTTCGCTTCAATATGCCGCTGAGACGTCAACGAAAGTGAGACCGGTGATTTGGCCATCGAATTATTTTCCATGGCCTGTTTTAACTGCCCGGTAAAATCGATATCTCGCGCCTGATAGCCTGGCGTATCCGCATTTGCAATATTCGACGCCAGAATATCCTGACGGCGCGACAGCAAACCTAATGCCTGCTGCTGAAAGCGAAAGGCGTCATCGAGTTTATTCATAACGATAGAGTTCCTGCTTCGCATTATTTAAACTGCGTTAGTGTAGTCACCGTGGGTGAAATATCACACTGCAAAGACCCGACACAAATAGGCGCATTTAGGGAAATAGAACGAGCCAGAGAAAAGTTAAAACAATGATTAATTTAATTACCGCCAAAGATGTCACTATTTAATTCAATAAAACCCCTCGCGGAACGTATATAATTTATCCACTTTTTTATTATCATCCCGCTCTATAAAGGCAATACGATGAAGTTGCGATTATTCAGCCCGACAGTAGCCGTTTTACTGTGTTCGGCCTCCGCCCTCGCCAGCGTTCCGTCAACCCAAACGGCAAAACAGCGCCTGTTGCTCAAGCTGGATGCCTTGATTCAGCAACCCGAGTCGGGGGCTGATATCGTTCGCACGGTTTCGCTGCTCGCCACCCCCGCGCAGCTGCAGGCCGTCTGCGATAACCCGGAACTGAGCCTGGTCGGGCGCGACAGTCGCCTTACCGGCAAACGCACCGTGTTGGCGCAGTGTGGGCCTCGTCGCCACTTCCTTCCCGTGCGCCTCAGTGCTCAGGGCACGTGGTGGATTGCCAGCCAGAGTCTGCCGGGTGGGGCCATTGTTCAGCGCAGCGATATTGAGCCCGTAACAGGCAATCTTGACCACCAGCCCACCGGCCTGATCTTCAATCCCGATGAGATAGTGGGCCAGCGCCTGACGCGCGCTGTTGTCGCCGGTAAACCGCTGCTGGAAAGCCAGCTCCGGCAGCAGTGGCGGTTGCGCGCCGGGCAGACAGTGGACCTGGTCACCACCGGCTCCGGCTTTCGTATTCGCAGCCAGGGAAAGGCGTTAAACAATGCGGCGGTGGATGAGACGCTGAAAGTGAAAACCGCTGGCGGGCGCACCGTGAGCGGGAAAGTCGATTCGTCAGGACAGGTCATCATTATTTCACAACAATAAATTTTAGGTTTTTTGTGAATCACCGATGAAAGAAGTATCAGTCACATAAAATCATTATCTGTGAGGACAATTATGAGCATCTCCAGCAGCCAGAACACTGCGCCGATTACGAAAATCGCGCCCACTCAGGATTTGCGCGCGCGTATTCATCCGCAGGATGGCGACGTGTCAGCTAACGTGACGCAGCCTCGTCAGGATGACAAAACCGACGTCACCCTGACCACACTGACGAAAAAGATCCAGAACGATGACAGCCGCGATATTGACTACGCGCGCGTCGAGGCGATCCGCACCGCGCTGGCGACAGGGTCGCTGCGCATAGAGCCTGAGAAAATTGCGCAGGCCATGGTGCAGGATATATTTCAGTTTTAACCGCAAGCAGGACCGTTATGGACAAGCTTTATCCCATTCTCACGCAAATGAAAACGTCTCTGGATGAACTGGAGGCGATCATGATTGAAGAGGTCAATCAGCTCAACCGTGCGCAGATAAACCCGGTTTCTCTGCAGGTGCTGGCAGACAATAAAAATCAGCTTCTGACGACCATTCAATATTATGACGACATGCGCCGCCAGCAGGAGCAGCACAGTGCCACGCAGGCCCCCTACCCTGGCCACGGAAAACTGTTCTCGAGCTGGCAGCAGGTCAATGAAAAAGTGCGCAACACGAAAGCGCTCAATCAACAGGTGGAATCGCTGCTGCAGAGTCATATGAAGAAAAACCAGCACATTCAAAAAGCGATTGACCACGTAGGGCGCAACAGTTCGCTTTACGGCCCGGCGGGGGAATCCAGCCAGGTTTCTGGCGGCCACAAATACAACATCACCATCTGACCCATTCTGTCTGCGTTGTCCTCTTTGCTCGCCTCTGGCGAGCTTTTTTTTACCCGGGAAGCAGGAACAGATGACCCTCCCCCAAGGGGCGGAAGGCTATCCGTGCATGTTTTTTGAAACAAAGAGAGGAATTAAACCGCGGTATACGCTTTCGCTGAGGCGCTGGATTTACGCATGGTGGACAGTTCGGTGCCAAGCGTTGAGAGGCGGTCCTGAATGGCACGCGAGAGGCGTGCATCGACATCCAGCAGCTGCCCCAGCTGCCCCACCACCTGCTGTTTATTGTGTTGCGCCAGCTGGGTCAAATCGATTTCACACAGCGTTCTCATGCCGATGGAATAGGCCGCCGACTCCTCTACAAATGCGTCCCACTCACCGTCTTCGGCCTGTCGCAGGAGCGTCGCATTGCTCACCAGCATCTGCTCAATAAGTGACAGTACTGCGTTATCCATGTTTCACCTGCTTGTTTTCCGGGTTGATGGCCTGCCAGGTTTCCTGCATCTCCGTCATCAGCGAAATCAGATGCGGCAGATTTTCACCGGATTTGTTGAGATTCGTCTCCAGCAGCGTGCGCGAAATATATTCGTACAGGCTCTCCAGCTCGGCGGCAATCTGCCCGCCCTTTTCGTGGTCCAGCCCGGCACGCAGGCCGTTGTCGATAATGTTAATCGCGCGGGAGATCATCTCCCCACGGCGGGCAATATTGCCGGACTGAAAGTAGATTTCCGCCCGGCGCATGGCGTTAATGGCACCGTCATACAGCAAGACAATCAGTTGATGCGGTGTGGCGCCCGCAATCTGGCTGTCCAGCGAGACAGCGGTATAGGCGTTATAGCCATTATTGGTGTACATCGTAAAATCCTGCGGGCAGTATCCTGCCCGGATTATGATAAAAATTAAATCAACCCTGCCAGCGAACCCTGTAGCTGACTGCTCATGTTGTTCATATCGCTTATCACCTTGTCGAGACGCTGAAACTCTTTTTCCTTGCGCGCCATAGCCTCTTCAATACGCCGTTCCATAGCCGTGATTTGTTTGCCGATACGTTTATCCTGCTCTCGCAGCGACTCAAGGGCTGTTTCGATCACGCCCTCTTTTTTGGTGATGGCGTCTTTATCCCCGAGGTAGGTATCAAAAATACCCTCCATGCGATCTTTGATACCCTCTTTACCGTCTTTGCCCAGGAACAGCGCTTCCACCGCTTTAGGGTTGTCTTTCAGCGCCGCATCCAGCTTTTTGGTATCAATCGACAACTCCCCCAGATTCCCGCCACGCTCGTCGCCAATCTTGCCATCAAACTTCACGGTAATACCGATACTGCCGAGCGACTGTATAACGGCGTCGGCATCGGGATAGTTCCCCCCCACGGTCGCTTTAAGCTGACTGGTGAGGCGGCGAAGTGAGCCATCGCTGAAGAGCGCGCCGTTGGTAGTTGCGGGAGCCGTTGACTGGCTGTCGCGATCCGGCGCGGTATATTTGGTGGCGCTGGCGACGGTGCTGAGGTAGCTGTTGTAATTCTTTACGAACTCCTCAATCAGCGTTTTCACTTTTGAGGTGTCTTCGGTGATGGTGAGAGATTCGGTTTTGTAGCTCTGCGGGTCGTCTGCGGGGAGTCCAGGGTCCTTCAATTCGGAGACTTCTCGTAGTTCCAGCGTCACACCGGTGATCATATCGTTGATGGTGTTTGAACTGCGGGTAACGAGTTTTCCGTTCAGAACAAGTTCGGCATTCTGCGATTCGGTTTCAACGTCCGCACCTTCGAGCTTCTTCTGGAAATCAGTATCAGTGCTCGTCACGTTGATAGTCATATCACCGGCCTCACCGGTCTTTTTCGAGGTCAGCACCAGCTTATGCTTCCCGTCCTCGAGGGTGATTACTTCCGCAACCACATCACCTTTCTGCTCATTAATTTTTTTTGCAATCTGATCGAGAGAGGTTTCATCCTGAGCTAAATTCACCTCCAGCGGTTTTTCACCCTCTTTCAGGGTGATTGTCACCTTCGCACTCGCCTTACCCATCGGTTCATCACGCGTGTTATTCTCGACCGCCAACTGATGCGCTTTCGCCAGCTGTTTTACGGCAACAGAATAGCTGTTAGGGATCGCCCCACTACCTGCCGTGGCCTTGAAGGTTTTATTGTCGCTGACGCTGACGCCGTTGAACCCTTCATTCTCAAGCTTACCGAGATTGTCCTTCATGGTACTCAACGCGCTGGAGATAGACCCCCAGGCGGAAATCTGCCCCTGAAAGGTGCTTTGCTTTTGCAAATAGGGGTTCAGCTTTTGGCTAATACCCTCACGTTCCACCGCCAGCCACTGGTCGAACGGCAGGTTAGAGCCAACGCCTAAGAAATTGGTTGATGCCATAATAAAATGTTCCTCTTGAAATAGGTTAGCCTGTCACTATTCCTATCGGGTAATAGAGACGTAAGTTTAATTTTTCATTTATACGTCAACAATGATTACCCTTCCCCAGAACAGAATTGTGGGCTTATTACGCTATTGCGTTGGTCTATTTGTGTAATTAATGTCAGTTGTGAGCGTATTTCTTTGGTTTATAAAAAACCTAAAAAAATAATTTAGTCATTTTTATTTCCCCCGATGAATTCAGTATGCGCATCAACGAACGCATAGCACATACAGTTATTATCACTTAAAAGGATATAAACAATGGCACAGGTCATTAATACCAACGCACTGAGCCTGATGGCTCAGAATAACCTTAACAAATCCCAGTCTTCCCTGGGCACCGCGATTCAGCGCCTCTCTTCCGGTATGCGTATCAACAGCGCAAAAGACGATGCTGCGGGTCTGGCGATTTCCAACCGCTTCACCTCTTCTATCCGTGGTATGACACAGGCAGCGCGTAATGCCAACGACGGTATCTCCCTGGCGCAGACCACCGAAGGCGCGCTGGAAGAAGTGACCGAAAACATGCAGCGTATCCGCGAGCTGACCGTGCAGGCGAAAAACGGCACCAACTCCACCAGCGACCTGGACTCCATCAAAAAAGAAATTGGTACCCGTCTGGAAGAGATCAGCCGCGTGGCAGAAGTGACCAACTTCAACGGCGTAAAAGTGTTCGACGGTTCTCAGGACAAAATTTCCATTCAGATCGGTGATAAAGACGGCGACACCATCGACATCAAACTGAACAAGCTGGACATGGAAACCCTGGGTCTGGACAAATTCATGGATGATTTCGCGGATATCGGCATTACCGTGAATGGGGCAGGTATTGCGAGCAGCCAATATGATCAAGCAGCAACTAAGCTTACAGCTGATCTCGTCACTGACATCGACTCACCAGCTAATGGCAAGTGGAAATACACTGCTGCAGAAGCTGATTTATTCAAAACGGCAATAGAAAACAAATCAGGCACAGCTCCTGCCGGTGCTGTTGAAGTGTATCAGCTCGATGGCGAAGTTTTTGCTTACGATGTTGCCGCTGAAAAAATGTATAAAGTCGATGTTACTGCAATTACATTCGCTGAGCACGATGTCGATAACACAAAAGCTAAAGTGACTGCAGTGAATGGAACTGGCCTGGAAGAACTCGGAGCTGAAGATACGGACATGCTGCTGAAAGGCCCGACTGACTTCACTGAAGGCTCGTCGTCGCCACTTGCAGAGGGGGCTACCGTTAAAAATACGGCTGGTGTAGATATGGCTCTTGATGCTGCCAAACTCAACGAAATTGCTGTAGCAGCCTTCGGTGCTACTTCAACACCTGAAAGTTCTGGCATGAAAATGATCATGATGAACGATGGCACAACCGACCGTTACTTTGCGTATGGCGAGGATACTAGCGGTGCTAAGGTTCTGAAAGAAATCACCTTTAATAGTGCTGCTGGTAATGCAGCGGTTGCCAATGACGTTCGCCCTGCCGATGCTGATGTTGTTCTGAAAGAGTTTGGTGCAGCCGCTGCCGATGGCCTACTGGCAGACCTGGATGCCGCACTGACCAAAGTCGCCGACTTCCGTGCCGACCTGGGTGCCGTTCAGAACCGCTTCAGCTCCATCATTGCGAACCTGAACACCAATATCATTAACACCACCGAAGCGCGCTCCCGTATTCAGGACGCTGACTTCTCCGTGGAAGTGTCCGCCATGAGCCGTGCAAACATCCTGCAGCAGGCAGGCGTGTCCGTACTGGCCCAGGCCAACCAGGTTCCGCAGAACGTACTGTCCCTGCTGCGTTAATCTGCGTAACCGCCTCAAACACTTACGCGCATCTCCTCCATGCGCGGTTGCCCTCCCTGGTGGAGGGCTTTTTTTATTCGATAAACACCCGCCCTTCTTGCGTGCGTATCCAGCGCGGGAACTTCAGTCGTTCGGCAAAATAGCCGGTAAGGTCATACAGTAAATCCATCATCACCCGCTCGCTATTGTCAGAGAGCCCTCCCCCCAGCAGCTGTTGGGTAATCACTTCGCAGTAGCGGCAAAGCTGATCGGTTTCCGGGTTAAATTCCGGGTACGTTACGGGTTCACTGTCTACAGTCAAAAAGTCCACCAGATGGGGCGGAACCGGATCGGTTAGCGTCGGTTTCAGTATGGCCAGACAGGCGCCTAAGCGACCGCATAATGCTGCTTTTACGACGGGATCGCGCTCTTCCAACAGCGCATCGCAAAAACGTTCGCAGTGGTCGGCAAGATCGGTGAAATCGGAGTGGTGGTCGAACGGGATGATGAAGAGATGTTGTAAAGCCATAGCGTAACCTCCAGAAAATGGTATGCGTTGTCCCCAGTGCATTTTTCAGGAGGTCAATCCCGACGCCAGCTGTGGCTGACGTGCGTGCACATTACGCCCGGCGATAAGGGATGAACAGAGGGTCATTCGGGAGAAATTTAATCTTGCGAGGCGTCTTCAGAAAAGCGAAAAAAATGGGATGAAAAGCATGAAGTCTGGTGCTGTATTTTCCCCCGCACCCCAGCCCTCTCCCTCAAGGGAGAGGGGGGAGTCTGTGCCAGGCTGTACTTCCCCCCCAAGGGAGAGGGGGAGTCTGTGCCAGTCTGTACTTCCACCCTCACGGGAGAAGGTGTATTCGGTGCAGTTCGTCGGCCGGGCAAGCGCAGCGTCACCCGGCAAAACCCCGCGCAATCTTAAACGTTAAACCGCTTCACCACGTTTTCCAGCTCCATGGACTGCTCTTCCATCGCTTTCGCCGCCGACGACAGTTCCGCTACCAGCGTCGTGTTTTGCTGGGTCGCCCCTTCGAGCTGGCAAACCGCGACGTTGACCTGTTCGATACCCGCACGTTGTTCACGGCTGGCGGTCTTGACCTCTTCCATCAGGGTGGAGACCTCACCCACGGACGTCACCAGCGCATTCATCGTCTCTCCGGCATCCTGCACCAGGCGACTGCCGTCCTGTACGCCGCTCACGGCCTCGTTAATCAGCTCGCGGATCTCCTTCGCGGAGCTGGAGGAACGCAAGGCGAGGTTACGGACTTCTGTTGCTACCACGGCAAACCCGCGTCCCTGCTCACCGGCACGCGCGGCCTCCACCGCCGCATTCAGCGCCAGAATATTGGTCTGGTAGGCGATACCGTCAATCACGCCGACAATATCCGCCACCCGCGCTGAAGACGATTCAATATGGCCCATTTTGTCCACCGCCGCGTTCATTAGCGCTGCGCCGCGCCGGGCAATTCCTGCTGCCTGCGTCGCCAGCCTGTCGGCATGCTCCGCGTTATCCGCATTGTTGGCCACGATACCGGCAATCTCCTCCATCGACGCTGCCGTTTGCGTGAGCGAAGCAGACTGCTCTTCGGTACGCGACGAAAGCGACAGGTTGCCGTCGGCAATCTGGTGCGACGCCGCGGCAATGGTCCGGGTGCTGGCCCCGACCTGTTGCAAAAGGCCCTGGAGATAATTCATAAACGTGTTCACGTGGGTGGCAATCGCGTTCAGCTCCTGTGTACCGCTCTCAGGAAGGCGGCGCCTCAAATCAGCACCGCCAGCAGAGAGCGCAGCGAGACGCTCTCCCACCCCCTGAAGATTACGCATCAGGATGTGAACGCTCAGGAGCAGTACGCCAGCCAGCAGAAGCAGAAGCGGGATCTGCACCATCGCCAGACGCACTAAAATATCGCGGGTCTGCTTGCTTAGCACGCTGCTCCGGGTATCGGTCGCCACAAACCACGGACTGCCGGCAATCGGATAGAGAAAGATGGTGTGTTCGCCATCCTCAGCGTCATAGGTTTGCTCACTGTGACCGTCCACCTGCCGGCTTAACATCGCCTGCAGCAGGGCAATCTCTTTGCCGGGGATCTCGCTGATGTTTTTCAGCGCCGGCGTATTATCCGTTGCACGGCTGTAAGCCACAATTTTGCCGCTGGCCTCTACAATCAGCACGCCACCTTCCAGAGGTTCAGCCATTTTACGGGCAAGCTGATTGAAGAAGCCCAGCGTGACGTCAAGCGTCGCCACTCCCCATAGCTGGCCATCACGATAAATGGGCATCGCGCAGTTGGTGCGCGGCTGAGGACTCGCCGCATCCATATAGGCCTCAGCCCAGGCGCACTGTCCTTTCGCCGCGCGCATCCCCGCCTTAAACCACGGCTGCTGCCAGTAGGCCGGGGCATCAGGCTGATTCCAGGTGGTATTCAGACGCAGCGTTTTTTGCGCGTCGCGGGCAAAGAAGGTGCTGTACTTTTCGATACCAGGCTCTCGCTTTCCCGGCAGCGGCCACACGCCGCCGCCAAAGAGAGTGGCATCGCCGTACTGATCAACCAGCGCAGGGAGCAAACGATCGATATCCGCGCTATCCAGCCGCGAGACGGCTTCAGTAATAGTGCGCTGCTGCGCCTCTACGCGAGACATCAGTTGCGTAATGGCGGCAGCCTGCTCACCAATTTCATGGTGGACGCGACGGTATTCGTTTTTCAGCAATTGGGGGGCGACAAAATTCAGCACGACCCAGACGGTGAGTGCCGTAAGCAATAAAAAGAAAGCAGAGACCAGTAAGAAGGCTCTACTTTGAAGTGACGTAAACATAAATAACAACTCTAAAAGAAAAAATTTAAGGTGGAATTATTGATGGCGAGGATCAGCCCTTCACCCGCTGCGTTAACGCATTCGCCACCGTATACACTTCTTCAATCAACACGCTGTTATTGTGCGCAACGGATGGCACACCGCTTTGTGCCTGCATCATCGCATCGTCAATTAAGGCTCTGAGCTCTTTCGAAGAGCGCGCGCAACGGCTGGCCAGATTGCGTGACTCCACAGCAAAAACACTCTCTTCATTATCCATCGAGTAGCTGTAGGCCCGGCTGGCAAGCTGTACCAACGTGCCGCTGCTGTTGGCAATGTTCAGAGCAGCATCATTCAACGCCCCCATCGCCTGGACGACATGGGTCGCACTTTCGCTCAGCGTTGCCAGGGTATTCGGATTGGCCTCAGGAACCCGCAGCAAACGCTCATTTTCCTGGGCAATGGTCATGGCAGCGCGTGCAATCACATTCACCTGCTCGCCGATATCTTTCATCAGCGGTGGTAAATGCGCTCCCTGATCGCTTTTTAACTGTGCGGGGAGTTCTTCATTCAGACGAGAAAGATGAAGGTTGAGGCTTCGCAGTAGCGTGAGCGTAGAAACCAGCAGCAGGGCCGCCAGCGGCCAGGGCTTATGCAGGAGAATGCCTGGTCGTTCCCCCATGCGACGGGTGGGTACGTCAATGGCCAGCTGCCACGGCGTATCAGCAATTGGCAGGACCACCAGCGTATGTTCACCGCTGGCGCTACGAAAACGGGTATGTCGCAACCCCTCTCCGGACTGAGCCAGAAGCGAACGTAGCGGCACCGCCATCGGCAGGTCGGTATCGTTAAGGGATTGCACATTGGACGCCCCTGCGGCATCACCAATAATGCGTCCCGTATCCTCCACCATCCAGGCCCGGCCCCCCAGACGCTCGCCCATCTCTTTAACCAGCGCATTGAAGAACTGACGATGGCTCCCCGCCTCTTCCGCCACGTCGGTTTCCCCCGGAGGCCCCTTGTCCATGGCGAAGCTTTTCAGGGTCACGACACTTTCGGTCACCGTGCGCTGCTGTGCTTCAACACGATCGAGCTGTTCACGTAACTGGGTCGCGAGGGTGTCAACCTGCGTGCGCAGGCGCTGCCCTTCGGTGCGGATAAACCAGGGCATAATGCCGGTCTGCACCAGAATCAGGAGTGTAATAAAGATAATGATCAGTATGACTGTGAAAACCATGTATTTAGCGCCTGTACGTTAAACGGCAGCACGACGCTGCCTCAACAGGGCTATTTTATTATGCGGGGGTCAGGAAATATGCTCTTCAAACCGTTGATAACAGCGCATTCCTGTTATCCATCGATAAAAATAATTTTGCGCACACTCTGCCAGCGCTTAACCAGCCAGCCATCGACGCTATAGCAGGTTCCGCCCAGGCTCATCAGTACCAGCCCCAGAACGATATAAAGCGCTTCTGGCAGGTAAAAGAGCCAGCTCAGCCAGGCTATCAGGTTAAGCCCCGGTGGAATAGTGTAAATACCAATCGTGACCAGTGCGACGCTGCTGATTATCATCAGCGTCAGTGCACTAAAACGGGTGAATAAACCCAGCGTTAACAGCATCCCCATAAAACATTCAAGAAATGCCACGACCACCGCCATCACCGCAGGAAAAGGAATACCGGCATCGTGCAGGGTATCCAGCATCAGCAACTGGTTCTCAGGAACAAATAGCTTATTAAACCCAGCCGTAAAGAAAAAGACCCCCATCACCAGGCGGCAAATAAAGACCGGCAACATCGCAGGGGTATCTGACGTCTGTAAACAACGCGTGAGAGTGAACATTAGCCTTCCTTGTAAAATATTTACTGTTTAATAAATTCAATGACATGTGTTTACAACAGTATAAATTGATGGTCTTCTTGCGCAACCATTCCCATACACTCTTCCCTACAATTAATAATCTTTGTCATATTAATTTTTATTAACTCAAGACGTTTATTGCCTCTCCCCAGCAAAGCCTTATGCCTGGTGGTCTGACCGCACAAAAGGTAAGCAATTGGTTTTAATATGATTAAAATTAAATTCACTTCACCAGACAATTAACAAGGTTATTTTACCACCGATTAATAACCTTAAAGTGGGTATGGCTGTTATTACTTAGTGGTTGCAAAAAAATGAAGTACGACATAAAAAGCATGTCGCTCTGACCACTCGCTAGCAATAAAGTGGAATCATAACTATTAATTACAATAGCCAACAGCGATACCCATTACACCAGAAGAATCAAATAACTATGCTCAATTACATCGCGATTGGAACAGGCGTGACGCTGGATCTTCAGACGCGCACGCTTGCCCGCACAGACCGGGAAGCCAACGTCACGCTCCCCCAAAGTGCCTGCCTGTGCCTCGCCGCCATGGCGGAAGCACAGGGCGAGGTGCTGTCTCAGGAACAGCTGATGGATACAGGCTGGCGCAGCGCTGGCGTGGAAGTCACAGAAAACAGTGTGCGAGTGATGATAACAAAACTTCGCCGCGCATTTGCCCAGCTTGAGGTGCACGAAACAGTCACCCTCGTGGCCGTGACGCGCAGCGGTTACCGGCTGGTCGTACGGGAAAACGGTGCGGAGCAGCCTGCACCAGACGCGAAGTCACCTGTGCTGCTCGCCGAAACAGACACGACAACCTCCCCAACCGTTGCCCCTACCCTACCGCGCGCACGTCAATCCATTACGCTTGCTGTGGGTGTCACCCTCGCCGGTCTGTTCGCGGGCGTGGGTCTGACTATTTTACTGCGAAACCTTTTCTTCTTTAGTCCAATCCCTGTGCATTTTGTCCCGTGGAATGGACCCGGCATACCGCCTGGTGCGGAAGTGCTGGTTCAGCAGAGCGACCAGAACAAACAAGCGCTTATTGAAGCCACGCTGCAAACCTATAAGCAACACGTGCTGGACAGACGCGCAGATGAACAATCTGCCCCGGTGCTTTACGTCACGACCGGCTCAGAAAAAATGAGCAAGTTCCAGGGGCTGATTGCCTGTCAACAACGCTTAAAGGACTCAGGGAATGACTGTGAATCGTTCTATTTTCGCCTCTACTAAATTCAGGCTCGCGCTGCTGTTCACCGCTGGCGCGTTAGTGGGGCTTGGCGGGAAAGTATTTTACGGGATTTATTATTCGCCGTTTAAATCCACGTGCGTCGCGCCAACTTCCTATTACACCATTGAGGACGCTAACAATGCGACGCTGGTACGCGGAATATATCGTTCGTATCGCGACAGTCTCTTTAGCGGGCACACCACCTATATTGGCAGTCTTAGCCACTTTAAGGAGGGTAAGCTGGCAGGACGACCCACGGCGATACACCGTGAAGTGCGTTTTGACACGGATGTGGAAGGGAAACGCATCCACCTGACGGTCACGAGCCAGCACCGCAAGCTGGGGGATCAGAGTAGCGATCGGGAAGTCAAAGACTATGTCTACCCGCATATAGACCGGGGAGAGGTTGCAACCAGCACCATCTATATGCTGGATAATAAAGTGCTGGCCAGTGGTACCGAATCCGTTGCCCGTATCGCCTGTACCAACTGACGCCGCTACACCAGCGCCTGAATCAGCTGTGCCACGTGCTCAAACCCTGTCGCCATCAGACGCTCAAAGAACGGTGCCAGGGTTTGCGCGAGTAAAAACAGCGCCAGCATGCCGAAGGTCAGGGTTAACGGGAAGCCAATCACAAAAATGGAGAGTTGCGGCGTCAGGCGGTTTAATAGCCCGAGGACGAAGTTGATGCACAGCAGCAGCGAAACGATCGGCAGGCCGAGCATCAGCCCCTGGCTGAAGATCAGCCCGGCGTGCGTCACCAGGTACAGAAAACCCCCGGCGTGCAGTGGCGTGGCGTTGACTGGCAGGGTCTCGAACGTTTCGGCGAGCATCGCCAAAAGCCAGAGATGACCGTTAAAGACCAGAAACAACAGCGTCACCAGTAAATTGAGAAAGCGCGAAATAACCGGGCTGTTCCCCGCCCCGGGATCAAAGAAGGTGGCGAACGATAAGCCCATTTGCATACCGATGATTTCACCCGACATGCGTACGGCAGCGAACAGCAGCTGAAGCGTGAGCCCCATTGCGGCACCAATAATCACCTGCTTTGCCAGCACCCACACGCCTTCCCAGGAGTACAGACCCACCTGCGCATCGGGCAGCGAACCCCCAATCAGGATGGCAATCAGCAGTGCCAGACACACACGCAGCCGCGCGCTGATCGCTTTTTCGCTGAATACTGGCGCAACGTGCAGCAGCGCACCAATGCGCACCATGATAAAAAAGTAGTGGCTGACCAGCCCGTAAAGCTGATCGAGGGGAAGTCCAAAGGCCATCAGCCGATCACATAAGGAATGCTGGCGAACACTGCGCGGGTATATTCAATAAAAATTTTCATCATCCACGGGCCGAGCGCCACCGCGATCCCGACAATCATCAGGATTTTCGGAATGAACGTCATGGTCATTTCATTGACCTGCGTCGCGGCCTGCAAAATGCTGATAATCAGGCCGGTGACCAGCGCCGCAACAAGCAGCGGGCCTGATACCATCAGCCCCACCTTGATGGCCTGCATGCCAATCACCATGACACTTTCAGGGGTCATCTGGGTCTCCTAACTGTAAAAGCTCTGGGCAAGCGATCCCACCAGCAGTTGCCAGCCATCCACCAGCACAAAGAGCATCAGCTTGAACGGCAGCGCAATCGTGGTCGGCGGAACCATCATCATCCCCAGCGCCATCAGAATGCTGGCGACCACCAGATCGATAATCAGGAACGGAATAAAAATGGTAAAGCCTATCTGAAATGCCGTTTTTAGCTCGCTGGTGATAAACGCCGGGATCAGAATGCTCAACGGCACCTCTTCAGGGGAAGCGATGTCCGGTGCTTTCGCAATCCGTGCAAACATCGCCAGATCGCTTTCACGGGTCTGATCGAGCATAAAGGCCTTCAGCGGCTTAACCCCTTCCGTCAGCGCCACCTCCATGGTGATTTTGTTTTCCTGTAGCGGCTGCCAGGCCTTTTCATAGATCTGGCTAAACACAGGCGACATCACAAAGAAGGTCAAAAAGAGCGATAGCCCCACCAGTACCTGGTTTGGCGGTGCGGTGGGGGTGCCGAGGGCGCTTCGCATTAATCCCAGTACGATGATGATGCGGGTAAAGCCGGTCATCATCAGCAGGACAGCCGGGATAAAGGTGAAGCCGCTCAGCAGCAGAAGGGTTTGCACCGGCAGCGTCCAGCCGCCCTCCCCCGTGGGTTGACCAAGGGTGATATCGGCATTGGCCGCCGTCGCACAGGCAGCGGGCAGTAGCAGACCGGTAGCCAGCAACAGGCGTAACGCAACGCGATTCACCGATCACCTCCCTGACGATACGTCTGGCGCAGCTTTTCCAGCATCAGCGGAAATGTTGCCGCCGGCGCCGTTGTCTGCTGGGCGTTTTCCGGACGCGGCTGCGTCGTGAGACACGCGATCTGCGAGGCGGTGACGCCCAGCACCAGGCGCTGCTCGCCCACATCCACCACGACCAGCCGCTCTCGCGGCCCCAGCGATTGCGTTGCCACCAGGGTTATCGTGCCCTGAGCCGCGTTTAGACGACGCGTCAGTCCACTGCGGCGGACGGCCCAGGCCAGTACGACCATCAGCAGGACAATCAGGGCCAGCGCGCCGGTTACCGTCATCAGTACCGAGCTGGTGGCCGGGAGGGAATCTGTTGCGTTCATTAGCGGCTCAGGCGATGCATGCGCTCAGACGGGGTTATAATATCCGTGATACGGATACCGAATTTATCGGAAACCACCACCACTTCACCCTGCGCAATCAGATAACCGTTGATCAAGATATCCAGCGGTTCACCCGCCAGCCCGTCCAGCGAGACCACCGAGCCCTGGCTTAAGCGCAGCAGCTCTTTGATGGTCATCTTGGTGCGTCCCAGCTCAACGGTCATTTTTACCGGGATATCCAGGATCAGGTTCATCTCATCAGAAAATTGTGGTGCACCCATTGTGTCGGTAATTCCCGCAGCGTGCTGTTCGGTCATGGCCTCACCCCAAAGATTATCAATGGACTGATCGTCAGAACCCGATGAGGTGTTCATGTCGCTCATGGGGAAATTACTCCTTGTTTAATGATAGTAATGAAGGCTGAATCATCTGCTCGACCTTCAGGGCATATTGATTATTTACGGCACCGTATCTGGCCGTGAAGACCGGCACGCCACCCACGCTGGCTTCGATCAGCTCCTGTTTATCCAGGCCGATGATGTCGCCTTTCTTCATCTGCATGACGTTCGACAGCCGGGTGCCGATATCCGCGAAGCGCGCCGCAAGTTCGAGCTCCGTTTCGCGCATCTGGCTTGCGAGCATGCCGCGCCAGTGGGTATCTTCATGCCGGGAATTGTCCATCGGCGGATTACTCAGCAGCTCGCGCAGCGGCTCGATGGTGCTGAAGGGAATACAGATATTGAACTCCCCCCGGTGCGAGCCAATCTCCACTGAAAACGGCGTGGTCACCACCACATCGTTTGGCGATGAGGTGATATTGGTGAATTTCACCTGAATTTCAGAACGGATATATTCCGTTTTGATTTTATAGATAGAACTCCAGGCAAATTCATACGCCTCACGCGCCATCGACAACATGCGGTGGATCACGCGCTGCTCGGTGGGGGTGAATTCTCGTCCATCCGCTTTTGTTGGAAAGCGTCCGTCGCCGCCAAACAGGTTATCCACGGCCATAAACACCAGGCCCGGTGAGAATGCCATCAGCGAGGTTCCGCGCAGCGGGTTAAGGTGCAGCAGGTTCAGGTTTGTCGGCACCGGCAGGTTACGGGCAAACTCGTGATACGGCTGAATCTTGATATTTCCCGCCGTAATATCCGGGCTACGGCGCAGCAAATTAAACAACCCCATCCGAAACTGACGGGCAAAACGTTCGTTTATAATTTCCAGCGAATGCAGACGTTCACGAATAACACGACGCTGGGTATGCGGATCGTACGGTTTAATGCCGCCATCGCTCCGGCTGTTATGCAGTTCACTGCTGCTCTCTGCATCTGCGTTCAGCAGCCGGTCGATCTCATCCTGGGATAAAAAGCTGTCAGCCATAATAATTACCGCAGAATAAATTCATTAATGAGCACGTCAGTGACGCGAATGGACTGGTTAAACGCCAGCGGTTTATTTAGCTCGTTTTGAATCGTTGTAATCAGATGGCGTTTTCCTTCATCCGTGGCTAAATCTTCATACGTCTGATGGGTCAACAACATAAATATTCGGCTACGGTATTCCGGTAAATATTTTTCCAGCACAGTAAGCGACTTCTGTTCTGCCACACGAATAGACAGCCCCAGATATAAAACACGATCCGATTCGTTTGCCGTCGGTTTCAGGCTCACGGTAAAGGTATTCATCGAGGCATACAGAGGCTCAACGGGCACCGGTGCTGGCGGCTCTTTAACCGCACCTTCCACTGCCACATCTGCGGGTTTCGCGAATTTCATTTCCCAGAACAGGTAGCCGGAAATTCCGCACGCCGCAACGGCAGTCAAAAACAGGAACGTCATCAGAAGCGAACGAGAACCTCCGCCGCTGGCGACCTTTTTATTTTTATTACTCATCGAACGTACACCTGATAAATAAGAGAAGGTAGCTCGCTACCCTCAGTTCAATATGGCCGTTATTGTAGTCCATTTGATCACCCTGATAATCAGGCGATAAAATTTCATTCATGAACGTAATTCAACACTTCAGGCGAAAGTATTTATTCCGTATATATTGCCCGGTGTGGTTGTTAACAGTGTTGGGACGATTTCGGTATCAGCCTGCTCATCTTCGCCTTCACGCTGATGTGCATGCTCACCCTGCGCCGTCTCGCCGCGTTCACCTGTCGCACCCTGGCCGTCCGCGCTGACGTTTGCCTGGCCCAGCTGGATACCCGAATCCGCCATGGCTGCACGCAGTTGCGGCATGGCCTGCTCCATCGCCTGACGAACATGCGCATGATCGCTGACGATATGGATCTGCGCCTGGTCGTGCTGCATACGTAATGAAATATGCAGCGCGCCCAGTTCTTCCGGATGCAGACGGATCTCCGCACTGTGCAGGCCGTTGCGACTAAACAGCGCAATATGCTGGCTAACGGACTGCTTCCACTCTGGCGTCTCGGGTGGATGGTTGACGGTCACCACCTGCTGTGGCGCATGGGCGACGCGGGTATGCACTGCGGCAGGGAAAGGTGCAGCGTTGGGAACAGACGCGAACTCAGGCGCTACAACATCGTCATTCGTAACGGGAATGGGTTGTGAAAGCGGCGCAGCACTGTTTGCGGCTGGCGTTTTGTCAGTAGCCACCCGCGCTGTCGGCGCAGCAGCACTTTGTGCAGCGGGCTTATCACCGGACACCGTCGCCACCGGTTTAGCTGAATCAGGCCGCGCGGGCACCCCACTCCCGTTCACACTGCGCATGACCAGTTGCTGTAACTGCCACAATGGATTCTCTTCGCTCTCGCCATCACCCGACATCGCACCCGCCAGAACGTCTGTTATCTGCGGGTTCGCTGCCAGTAACTCACCGTCGACTGCGGGGAGGTCGGTCATTGTCTGCCTGAGCGTCTCCTGCAACTGTCCTTCTACCGGTAACGCTGCCGCCAGCGCCTGAGGATCGAGACCGGGAAATACCTGGATCAGTTCCGCCAGTTTGTCATCCATCGCAAGGCTAAAACCTTCATCAGCCACCCTTCCCGCCTTTGGTTTACCCTGCGTTCCACCCAATAGCAGGGTGGCGATATCAATATTCATAGTCTCTCTCTTTTCTGTCCGGCACGCTGGGCAAATTCATCCATCAGCTTTTGTTCATGCCGGCTTTCAACAAGCGCCTGCGCCGTCGCGCGACGGTCAATAAGGGTTTCAAATGCGTTCAGACGTTGTTTGTTTTGCATCCAGTTCTGTTTGACCTGGTCCACCGCCTTTTCACAGGCGTTAACGTGCCCTTCCTGCTGTCTGACAACCTGTTTCAGCGATAAAATAAACGACTGATGATTCACCAGATCCGCCACCGACATGCCGTTGCCCATCATTCCCTGGCGCAGGGATTGCTGGTATTCCCGCTCGTAATTCTGCAATTGCTCATGCTGAACCACCGCTTGCTGAAGCTGCTGCTGAACGCCACCCAACGCGCGGGTGGTTTCCGTCAGCGTCTCTTGCGCCATGTCGCGCAGCAGAGCCATGGGATTATTAACGTTCATTCGCTCTCCACGATTACGCGTTTAGGTTGGGAAAAAGCCCGCTGAGGGCGCGGACCGCCTCTTCATAGCCGCTGCGCTCGTGGATCGCCTGGTGGAGAAACGCCTCCAGAGAGGGGTAGCGCTCGATAGCCTGATCGAGTAAAGCGTCGCTTCCTTTCACGTAGGCCCCCACGCTCACCAGATCGCGGTTACGTTGCCAGGCTGAGAGCAGTTGCTTGAAGCGCTGCACCTGGCGGTACTGCGCGTGCGGGATCAGCTCGGTCATGGCGCGGCTGATGGAGGCTTCAATATCGATAGCCGGATAGTGCCCCGCCTCGGCCAGACGACGTGACAAGACTATATGACCGTCGAGGATCGCACGCGCTGAGTCGGCAATCGGATCCTGCTGATCGTCCCCTTCCGTCAGTACGGTGTAGAACGCGGTGATAGACCCGCCCCCCTTCACCCCATTACCGGTACGTTCCACCAGCGCGGGCAGACGGGCAAAGACGGACGGCGGATAGCCTTTTGTCGCGGGTGGCTCACCAATCGCCAGCGCCACCTCACGCTGCGCCATGGCATAACGCGTCAGAGAATCCATAATCAGCAGCACGTTCAGGCCGCGTTCACGAAAATCTTCCGCAATGCGGGTGGCATAGACGGCGCCCTGCATGCGCAGGATCGGTGATACATCGGCCGGTGCCGCCACCACAACCGCCCGCGACAGCCCCTGCTCGCCCAGGATGTTCTCAATAAAATCTTTTACCTCACGGCCACGCTCGCCAATCAGTCCGACCACGATGACATCTGCGGTGGTGAAACGCGCCATCATGCCGAGCAACACGCTTTTGCCCACGCCGGAACCGGCGAAAAGCCCCATACGCTGGCCCCGTCCGACCGTTAAGAGGCCATTGATTGCGCGTACGCCTACATCGAGCACCGTTTTAATCGGGTCGCGATGCAGCGGGTTTAACGTGGGCGTAAAAAGCCCGGCGGTCGGTTTACCCGGTGCCGGACGACCATCCAGCGGCCGGCCCTGTGCATCCAGCACGCGACCAAGGAGGTGCGGGCCCACGGGCAGTTGCTTGCCGGCATGGCTGTCTGTCTGCAGCGCGTAGATGCGTGCCCCCGGCAAAATGCCGTCGACATGTTCAAGCGGCATCAGATAGAGCGTCTCGCCGTTAAAGCCCACCACCTCGCTTTCTACCGCGATGATGCCTTTCTCAGTCTGCCGCTCGACAATACAGAGCGCACCGATGGGCAGCTTCAGCCCTACGGCCTCCATCACCAGCCCGGTGGCACGCGTTAACTTGCCGTACTGGCGGTAATCGGGTACCTGAGTCAGTCTCTCCTCGACCCGATCAAGCGTTGATAACCATGTTTTTAACTGCTGGCTCATTGCGAGAGTTCCTCTCGCGCCAGCTGACAGAGTGCCTGCCAGCGTGTTTCCATGCTGGCATCCACTTCAACATCCGGTGAAACAACCCGACAACCGCCGGCTGCCAGCTGCGCGTCACGATGAAGCGTCCAGCCCATTGCCGTGAGTGTCTCGCCCAGCGCCTGTTCAACCGCCGGAAACTCTTCCGGGCTGACGTACAGCTGGAACGTGCCATTCAGCAGCGGATCCTGCTTCATGAGGGTGCGGATTTGGGTAACCAGCGCGTGGTTATCCGCAACACGGATCGAGCCATACAGCTGCTGTACTGCCGTCAGTGACAGCTGGACGAGGCGACCCGGGATCAGGCTGTCGAGGTTTTCCAGCGACAGTTTGAGGTTGCTCACCCACTCCCCGGCCTGGCGCAGCAGCGCCTGCTGCTCGACGCGCGCCTGTTCGACTCCCTGTGCAAATCCAGCGTCACGGCCCTCTTTTAGCCCAACTTCATAGCCTTGTTTGCGGCCCTCTTCCTGCCCCTGCTGTTGCCCCTGAGCAAATCCTTGCTGCTCCGCCTGCTTACGCAGGCGCGCCAGTTCTGCCTTCAGCTGTGCATCCGACTGGGTGTTATCCAGCGTTGGCAGTGGGGGCTCGGCAATATCGCCGAGCAGGTTCTCCGGCTGCCAGCTGCGCCATCCCTGAGCGTTGTTATCATTAAACGTAGGCATCGTCGCTGCCTCCGATCAGGATCTCGCCGGACTCGGCCAGACGACGTACCACGTTGAGGATCGTCTTCTGTTCGGCCTCGACCTGAGACAGACGCACCGGCCCGCGAGAGGCCAGATCGTCGGTCATCAGCTCGGCCTGACGACGGGACATGTTGCGGAAGAACTTCATACGCAACGGTTCGTCTGCCCCTTTCAGCGCCACGATAAGCGTCTCGCTTTCGATTTCCTGCAGCAGACGCTGAATGCTTCGGTCTTCCACATCCACCAGGTTTTCGAACAGGAACATCTCGTCGATGATTTTCTGCGCCAGCTCGCCGTCGAATTCGCGCACCGCTTCAATGGCAGCCTCTTCCTGCTGAGATTTCATCAGGTTGAGAATTTCGGCTGCCGGACGTACGCCGCCCATCTTGCTGCGTTTGAGGTTTTGCCCATGCAGCAGGTTATTCAGCACCTCTGTCAGCTCCTGCAACGCGGCAGGCTGAACACCACCGAAGGTCGCGATACGCAGCATAATGTCGTTACGCTCACGATCGTCGAATTTGCCCAGCACGTCCGCAGCCTGATTACGTTTCAGGTGCACCAGAATGGTGGCGATAATCTGCGGGTGCTCCTCGCGGATAAGATCGAATACCGCCTGCGGATCCATAAAGTTCAGCGTCTCAATACCGTTGGTTCCCTGATGGGTATCCAGCAGATCTTCGAGCAGCGACGAGGCGCGCTCTTCGCCCAGCGCCTTCACCAGCACGCTGCGCAGATAGTCGTTGGTGTTAAGGCTCAGCGCGGCATACTCACTGGAATCGTTCTTAAACTCTTCCAGCACCGCAGCCATCTGATCGTGGGTAAAGCCCGCAATATTGACCATGGAGGCGCTGATCTGCTTTACCTCGTGGGCGTTGAGGTGTTTAAACACCTCCGCAGCGAGGACATCTCCCAGCGTCAGCATGACGATGGCGCTTTTTTCTGAGGCATTCATTATTTTGGCTCCTTACTCATCCACTGACGAATAACCAGGGCGATCACGCGTGGCTCCTGCTCCGCCAGCTCACGCAGCTGTTGACCATTGAGTTCGGTATCCACCCGCTGCTGTGCGCGGTCGCGCATCTCTTTTTCGGCAGCACGCTTTTTCGCTGCCTGTTGCTCTTCGCGGGCCTCTTTCTCCATCTCCAGACGGCGAATCGTCGTTTCCTGATGACGGATCCAGGCCGGCTGCACCAGCTTGCGCCACATAATCCAGGCGATAATCGCAATTACCAGGTAACGGGCAATCGCCATAAGCAGCGCGTAGAAACTTTCCTGCTCCCAGAATGGCGGTACTGGTTCTTCCACCACGCCATTAAAGGCTGAGTTGAGAATGTTGACGCTGTCACCGCGCGTGGCGTTATAGCCAATCGCCTCTTTCACCAGCGCATTAATGCGGGCGAGCTCTGCCTCGCCGATCGGTCCCGGCTTGCCCTCTTCGCCCTGCGGTAAATGGTTGATAACCACCGCGACCGAGAGACGCTGGATACGTCCGGCATTGGATTTGGTGTGGGTCAGCGTGCGATCCACCTCAAAGTTCGTCGTTTCATCACTACGGTTGTTATAAGGCTGCGCGGGTTCATTGCTGCTCCCGGTGCCTGCGGCTTTCTCTGTTTTGTCATCCGCGGGTGTGTTGAGCGGCTGCGTGATCGGCGCGGTGGCCGGGGCGGGCGGCGTATTACTCAACGCCCCCGGCACGCCCCCTGCGCCACGGCGATTACCCTGTTCTGCGAGGCTTGCCTGGCGGCTGCGAATTGCCATCTTTTGCGGATCGGCATTTGGCTGATACTGCTCCTGCGTCTGCTCCTGCTCGGTGAAATCAATCTGCGCCGTCACCTGTGCCCGAATGTTTTCATCCCCCACCAGCGGTGCAAGAATGCGCTGGATACGCTGCTGATAGTCGCTCTCAATTTCATTGGTGTATTTAAGATGCGCCGTTTGCAGACCGCGCAAGCCGCTCTGGGTCAGAAGATTGCCGCGCTGATCGACAATGGTGACGCTCTCGGCGGCCAGCCCGGTAACCGCACTGGAAATAAGATGGGTAATGGCGACCACCTGGGCATCATCCAGGGTACGTCCCTGGAGCAGATTGACGGTGACCGATGCGGTCGGTTTTTTCTGTTCGCGCACAAACATCGACGGCTTCGGCGTCGCCAGATGGACACGAGCACTCTGAATGGGTCCGAGGTTCTCAATAGTGCGAGCCAGTTCTCCTTCCAGTGCACGCTGATAGTTCACCTGCTCGGTAAACTGGCTGATGCCAAACTTTTCCTGATCCAGCAATTCAAAGCCTACCGAGCCGCCTTTTGGCAACCCCTGCTGGGCCAGCTTCATGCGCACCTCATGCACCTGCGATCCCGGTACCATGATGACGCCACCCGGCGTGTCAATGCGGTAAGGGATATTGAGCTGCGTTAACTGCGCGACAATCGCACCGCCCTCTTCATCACTGATGTTGCTAAACAGCACCCGGTAATCCGGCTCTTTTGCCCAGAACATCAGGGCGATGATGACGGAAAGCGCCGCGGCGCCGCAAATCACCAGCAAGAGTTTCGGGCTGCCGCGCAATGCGCTCAGCATCGATTTAATTCGCTCTGCGGGATTATTCGTTAATTCATTTAGTGTGGCACTCATGCCGTATTCCTGTATGAAATAGCACGCATCAGCGATGCGCGTCAGCTCACGTAATTCGCGAGAGTGATGTCGACGATTTCAAAAATATAAGAATTTTCAGGCGGGCATTATCGTCTGAAAGGCATTTTTTTTAAGGATAAATAAGCTCAAAGTTCTGTCGGCTTATTGGATTTTCTGACGTTTTTATTCACGTGTTAAGCTGTCGACGTTTAAAAGATGTGCAACCAATACCCGTTTTTTATCTCTTCAATCAGGAATTGAACAATGTCAGCAACTTTAATGCGTGGCGTACTCGATCAAATTCAGACGCAGGCGCAGCAGGTCAGCGGCCCGTCGAACCTGCGTAAAACCTCGCACGGCGACATGCCCTCGTTTTCTGATGCGTTATTTAACAGCATTAATGAAATAAATAAAACGCAGGTCGATGCGAAAACCAAAACACAGCAATGGATGTCCGGGAGTAGCGATATCGGCCTGAATGATGTAATGCTGGCAATGCAGAAATCTTCTATTTCATTCAGTTTTGGCATGCAGGCGCGTAATAAAATGATCGGCGCCTATCAGGAAATAATGAACACCCCGGTTTAAGGCCAATCCACTTCCTATGAGTGAAATTAACAGCATTCCTGCACGCTTATCCCTTAATACGCTCTCTTTATCTGACAGCGAATTACAGCGTGTCGGCAAATTAATCTATAAGCGCGCGGGAATTGTCGTCAACGCCCAAAAGCGAGAGATGATTTTTAATCGTCTCTCGCGTCGCGTCCGTACGCTGGCGTTCACTAGCTTCAGCGAGTACATCGGCCTGCTTGAATCGCATTCAGAACATCCGGAGTGGCAAAACTTTATAAATGCGCTCACCACTAATCTGACCTCCTTTTTCCGCGAATCCTATCACTTTCCGATTCTGGCGGAACATGCGCGCACACGAGGCAACGGCTATCGCGTCTGGTGTACCGCCGCGTCTACCGGCGAAGAACCTTGCTCTATCGCCATAACGCTGGATGAGAAACTGGGGGCCGCCATCGGCGGGCCGCGCGTGTGGGCGTCGGATATCGACACTGACGTACTGACCAAAGCGGAAGCCGGCGTCTATCGCCTGAGCGATCTGGATCCCCTGACGCTGGCGCAAAAGCGCCACTATTTTCTGCGTGGCGCAGGGGATAACAGTGAGTGGGTCAAAGCGAAGCGGGAACTGCTGTCGGCTATCCATTATCAGCAACTTAATTTGCTGGATGAGACGTGGTCCGTACCGGGTCCCTTTGACGCCATTTTTTGCCGCAACGTCATGATTTATTTCGACGCGACGACCCAGCAGCGTCTGTTGCAGCGTTTTGCCCGCTTACTTAAGCCGGGCGGTCTGCTGTTTGTGGGCCATTCAGAACACTTTACGCATTCACATATTCCGCTGCGCCTGCGCGGGCAGTCGGTGTATGAACTGACGGAGACAATACGGTGAGCCCAATTCGCGTGCTGGCGGTCGATGATTCAGCCCTGATGCGTAACATGCTAAGCGCGGTAGTGAATCAGCAGCCTGATATGGAAATGGCAGGAACAGCGCCGGATGCGTTTATTGCACGTGAGCTGATCAAACAGCTGAATCCGGATGTGCTGACGCTGGATATTGACATGCCGCGTATGGACGGGCTGGAGTTTCTCTCCCGCCTGATGCGCCTGCGCCCCATGCCGGTCATTATGATCTCCTCTCTGACCACGCGAGGCTCAAAGGCCACCCTGAGCGCGCTTGAACACGGTGCGGTCGACTTTCTGCCTAAGCCGGAACATCGCGCCGCAGAAAACATTGAGAGCTGGGGCCAACAGGTGGTCGAGAAGATCCGCATTGCCGCTCGCGCGAAGCTGAACCTGCGCAGCCAGCGCACTCGTCCCATACTGGCCGGAATACCTGTCCGCCAGCAAAGCATTATTGCAATCGGCTCATCAACGGGCGGTACCGAAGCCCTGCGTCAGGTTTTGATGCCGCTTCCCGTCAGCACCCCGGGGATCGTTATCGCCCAGCATATGCCATCAGGGTTTACTCACTCGTTTGCCCAGCGCCTTGACTCCTTGTGTCAGATTGCCGTGCGCGAAGCGCAGGACGGTGAGCCCGTCTTGCCCGGCACGGCCCTGATAGCGCCAGGCGATCGGCATATGGAAATCATCGGCCAGGATAATGGCTATCGGGTGAGGCTCAGCGATGCGCCCGCGGTCAACCGCCACCGTCCGTCGGTGGATGTTCTGTTTGATTCAGTGGCCCGTCAGGCCAGCAAACATGCCAGCGCCGCGCTCCTGACCGGAATGGGCGCCGATGGCGCGCGTGGTCTGCTGCATTTGCGGCAAACCGGTGCGTTTACGCTGGCGCAAAGCGAAGCAACCTGTGTGGTCTTTGGTATGCCCCGCGAAGCTATCGCCCTCGGCGGCGCGAAAAAGGTCGTCGACCTTGACGATATCAGCCAGTGCCTGCTGGACAGTTTTCATTATAAAAATGCATCCACAAAGGATGTCAGACGTTAAGGAGTTTCACCCATGTCAGATAAAAACCTGCGTTTTCTGGTGGTGGACGATTTCGCCACTATGCGACGCATCGTACGTAACCTGCTGCAGGATCTGGGCTACAAGCACATTGATGAGGCCGAAGACGGTCAGGATGCGCTCAACAAACTGCGTGCCAGCAATTTCGATTTCGTTGTAAGCGACTGGAACATGCCGAACGTCGACGGACTCGAGCTGCTTAAAACCATTCGCGCCGATGCCGGCATGGCAAAACTGCCCGTGCTCATGGTCACCGCTGAAGCGAAAAAAGAGAACATTATCGCGGCCGCTCAGGCGGGTGCGAATGGTTACATCGTCAAGCCTTTCACCGCCGTTACGCTGGAAGAAAAGCTGGGCAAAATCTTTGAAAAACTCGGGTAACGATGATGAGCACCCCGTTAAATATGCAGGCGGATAACGCCAAAGATATCTTTTTACGTATCGGACAACTGACCCGCCTGCTGCGCGACAGCATGGCCAACCTCGGGCTGGAGCAGGCCATCATGGAGGTGGCTGACGCGTTCCCTAACACGCGCGACCGCCTGAACTACGTGGTAGGTAAAACCTCTCAGGCCGCCGATCGCGCCCTCACCAGCGTAGAAGTGGCGCGTCCACTTCAGGAAGGGTTAAGCGAGAACGCGTCACAACTGACCGAACGCTGGGATGCATGGTTCGAGGAGCCACAGCCACTTGATGAGGCCCGTGAACTGGTAAAAGCGACCCGTACGTTCTTGCACACCGTGCCGGATATCACTCAGCAGACCAACCGTCAGTTAACCGAAATCATGATGGCTCAGGATTTCCAGGATCTGACCGGCCAGGTACTGCAAAGCCTGATGCAGGTTATCGAGACGGTAGAAAAAGAGCTTATCAGCGTACTGGTTGAAAACATGACCGAGCGCGATGCCGATGCTGAAAACGGTGACGATCATCTGAAAAACGGTCCACAGATTGATACCAGCGTGGAAGGTATTGTCGCCTCGCAGGAGCAGGTGGACGATTTGCTGGAGTCACTCGGCTTCTAATCACGCCGGGCTTATGCCATGTCAGAAGAAAACGACAGCGAAAAAACAGAAGACCCCACACCCCACCGAAAGCAAAAAGCGCGTGAAGAGGGCCAGGTTCCCCGCTCGCGCGAGCTGACAAGCCTTTCCATGCTGCTGGCAGGATGGGGGTTGCTGCTCGTGGGCGGAAATTACCTGGCAAAGCAACTGCAGCATTTGCTGCATAACGGCTTAACGTTCGACCGGCTGCTGGTCAGCGATCCTCAGCATATGTTGCACCATGCGGCCGCGTTACTGGGAATGGCGTTTCTGGCGATCCTGCCGTTCGTCGGCGGGCTGTTTATTACTGCCCTCGTCACGCCGTCAATTATTGGCGGCCTGAATATGAGTGCCAAAGCCATCAAATTTAACCTTAAGAAGCTCAACCCCCTGAGCGGCATTAAGCGTCTGTTCTCCGGCCAAATGGTGTCGGAAATGGTGAAGAGCATTCTGAAGGTTTTGCTGGCGGGGATCGGTGGCGGGCTGTTTTTGTGGTTGAACAAAGCGAAGTTTATCAACCTGATTTTTGAACCTTTGGGCATGGCGCTTGCGGATATCAGCGCCCTGCTGATTGGCTGCATGCTGGTCATTATTTTATCGCTTATCCCGATGGTGGCCTTCGACGTGATTTACCAGCTCTGGAGCAACTTCAAGAAGCTGCGCATGAGCCTTAAAGAGATCAAAGACGAATTCAAAAATCAGGAAGGCGACCCGCAGATCAAAGCACGAGTCCGCCAGCTGCAGCGTCAGATGGCGCAGCAAAGAATGATGACCGATGTTCCCACCGCCGATGTGGTGGTGAACAACCCGACCCACTATTCGGTGGCCCTGAAGTACCAGGAGGGTGCAATGGGTGCCCCGATGGTGGTTGCCAGCGGCAGTGGGCTGATTGCCCTGCGTATTCGCGAGCTGGCCGAAGAGAACCGGGTTCCCATGCTGGAGGCACCGCCACTGGCGCGCGCCCTGTATCGCCATTGTGACCCGGGCACGCCGGTTCCCGCCGAGCTGTATAGCGCGGTGGCCGAAGTGCTGGCCTGGGTTTATGGCCTGAAGCGCTGGCGTAAAGGCTATGGCTCACGTCCGCTGACACCTAAAGATCTTCCCGTCCCCGCGACGATGGATTTTGTACAAGAGAGTAGAGAGTGATGGCCAATATCGCCACCAAGTTACGATTACCCAATATGAAGGAAACCCAGTGGCAAGTGCTGGCCGGGCCGGTATTGATCATGACCATCCTGGCGATGATGATCCTGCCGCTGCCCACCTTTGTGCTGGACCTGCTGTTTACCTTCAATATCGTCCTGGCGATCATGATTTTGCTGGTCGCCATGTTTACCCAGAACACGCTGGAGTTTTCCGCTTTTCCTACGGTCCTGCTGTTTTCGACCTTGCTGCGCCTGGCGCTAAACGTGGCCTCCACGCGTGTGATCCTGATGAACGGTCATACCGGTTCCGAAGCGGCAGGCCAGGTGGTGGAGGCCTTTGGTCACTTCCTGGTGGGCGGCAACTTCGCCATCGGGATCATCGTCTTTGTCATCCTGATCATCATTAACTTTATGGTCATCACGAAAGGTGCAGGACGTATCGCAGAAGTTGGTGCTCGTTTCTCACTGGACGGGATGCCGGGTAAACAGATGGCAATTGACGCCGATCTTAATGCCGGATTGATTGGAGAAGACGAAGCCAAACGCCGTCGTAAAGAGGTCACACAGGAAGCTGATTTCTACGGCTCGATGGACGGTGCCAGCAAGTTTGTGCGCGGTGATGCCATCGCGGGACTGTTGATTATGGCGATCAACATCATCGGCGGACTGGTAATCGGCGTCATGCAACATGATATGACCGTGGGTCTGGCAGGTGAAACCTACACCCTGCTGACCATTGGTGATGGGCTGGTGGCGCAGATCCCCGGGCTGGTGATTTCTACCGCCGCAGGGGTGGTGGTGACCCGCGTGGCAAACGATCAGGACGTGGGTGAGCAGATGGTTGGCCAGCTGTTTACCTCTCCGCGCGTGATTGTTCTCGCCGCAGGCGTCATTGGAATGCTGGGCATGATCCCCGGAATGCCGAATTTTGTCTTCCTGCTGTTTACCGTGACGTTACTGGCCATCGCCTGGTGGTTGCGTGGCCGCGAAGGCGAGACGAACAAATCCAGCACGGCGCAGGCGAATTCAGACATTACCGACGCCGAGGTGGCCCAGGTGAATGAAGCCACGTGGTCCGACGTACAAATGGAAGATATGCTGGGTCTGGAAGTCGGTTACCGACTGATTCCAATGGTGGATCATGAGCAGCAGGGCCAGTTGCTGACACGTGTGCGTGGGATCCGCAAGAAATTTGCCCAGCAGATGGGCTTCTTGCCTCCTGCCGTGCATATTCGCGATAACCTGGATTTGGCCCCGACGCATTACCGCATTCTGCTCAAAGGGGTCAATATTGGCCACGGCGAGGTACAGCCGGACCGCTGGATGGCGATCAACCCAGGCTGTGCCGAGGGTGAAGTGCCTGGCACGCCGTGCACGGAGCCAACCTTTGGCCTCCCGGCGCTGTGGATTGACGAAGTCCATCGCGAACTGGCGCAGACGCTGGGCTACACGGTCGTCGACCCGAGTTCAGTCGTAGCGACGCACCTCAACCATCTGATCAGCACCCATACCGACGAGCTGTTTGGTCGTCAGGAGGCGCAACAGCTGCTCGACCAAATCGCCAGACAGTCGCCGAAGCTGATTGACGATCTGATCCCGGCGGTCATTAGCCTTACCACCCTGCATAAAGTGCTGCAGAACCTGCTTTCAGAGCGTGTGCCGATCCGCGACATGCGCACCATTATTGATACGCTGGCCGAGTTTGCCACCGCGCAAAGCGATGCTGATGAGTTGACGGCCCGCGTGCGTGCGCGCCTCTCTCGTGCCATTACACAGCAATGGTTCCCCGGCGAGGACGATATTCAGCTGATTGGCCTTGATCTCTCGCTGGAGCAGTTGTTGATACAGGCCACCCAGAGCGGCAGCGCCATCGAGCCGGGGATTGCCGAAAACCTGATGAAGCAGACAGAAAAAGCGCTACTGCATCAGGAAGGATTAGGCGCACCGCCGGTACTGCTGGTGAACCCCGCACTGCGGCTGATGCTGTCGCGTTATCTGCGCCGCATCTTCCCTCAACTGGCGGTGCTCTCCAGTCAGGAGATCAATACCCAGCGTAACGTGCGTATGACCTACCTGATTGGAGGCAAAGGATGAGTAAACCATATCTGGCGGGACTCCTTCTGATCTCGCCGTGGGCGCTGGCCGCCAGCGGCAGCTGGAGCAGCGAGAGCTTTGGCGGTACGATGACGCGCGGCCAACAGTCCGTAAAAAGTAAACCGCTCCAGAGCCCTTCTCCCCTTCCTCCTGGGGCACGCGCGACGACTGTTCACTGGAAGATAAAAACGGATGGCCTTACGCCTTCAGGATTGCGCATTCGACTGTGCAACGCGGCACGCTGTGTGAAATTAGCCGGGTGGGCGGGAGAAATGCCCCTCCCGGCCGGGATTGCGCCAGAAGGACCGTTTCGGTTTGAATATCGTGCCTCTGAAGCGGGTACGCTTCGTTCCCCGTTGACCATACTGAGCAATCAGTTGACGGTGAGTTATCACTCCAGCCATTAAAAAAGGCTTTACCGGCAAGCCGGTAAAGCCTTTGTCCGTTTAGAACGCGACGCGGAAACCAACGTTCCCCGCTAACGCTGATTCCGTCTGCTCACTTTTACCATACTCCGCTTCCAGCCAGACACTCGCCGTTGGGGCAATTGCCACGCTGATCCCTCCTGCAATGGTACCGCCCGTGCCGGTGAAATCGTTGGTGAAGTCATACGCATCATTAATTTGCGTGCTGCCACTTTTTACAAGTTCCTGCTGCACTGCAAGGGTCACGTAGGGTGTTACCGCCATCTCAGCCACGTCCAGACGGGTACTCATGCGTACCCCCGTTTCTGCCATCAGGGAGCGGTTGTCACCTGTTTCTGCCGTCATACCGTTGCTCAGCGTAACGTTTTCGGAAGGTGTCAACCATGCGTTTACCCCTACGAACGGCGTCAGGCTTGTGGTTTCCCCCACTGTAATCTGGCGGCCCGTCTCGACCATCAGGCCGTAGCCCAGGCTGTTCCAGTCAGCGCGCGCCGTACCACCATCGCTCATGCGGGCATTAAGTTTATTGCTGAAGTGACCGATTTGCGCAGAGGTACTGGCATACGCGCCATTCTCTGCACTCAGGCGGGCATATACGCCACCGCCGTAGCCGGTGACCTTGCTGTCTCCGCCGCGGGCATGCTTAATGTTACCCGTCGACTGGCTAAGATAGGCGCCTGTAGTCAGCTCACCTGCGCGGGTGCCGGTGACCTTATCGCCACCAAGTATCATGCCGTTCTGCGTCAGGCGATAAGCGGAACCCTGTGCTCCCTCAATGTCGCTGCGGTTGTACAGCATGGCGCCCCAGACGCCAGCGGCACTGTCAGTGTCTTTAACTGCAAGACGGGATCGCAGGACTTTCAGTTCGCCCTGATGCATAAACTGGGGTGCCGAGGCCATCGCCAGCATTGCATCGGTGGAGGCCGAGGTCGCGCCCCTCGCCTGAACCAACTCCCACTGATTGCCGTTACGCACCAGCTCTTGCTGCCAGGCCCCCATGTCCACCCGACCGCCGTTCAGCGCAAATTCAGCGTCACCACCGCCGGTGCGGACAAGAGTCAACGGGTCGGTGTTTTCAGCTTCACGTCCGCTGGCCGCCAGGTGCAGGGTGTGCGAACCTTCCGCATGACCGGTCACATCCAGCAGGTCGCTGCTCCCGTTTTCGGTATCAATGTTCATCATAAAGTGGCCGTTCCCTTCAAGAGAACCGAGGGTCAGCGTGTGATGCTCACCTGCATCTGCCGGGGCAAATTTCACCATCCCCCCTGCCATTGACAGCGTCCTGATGTCAGAACTGGATGTCATTTCATAAAGTGAAGCATTGCCCAGCATCAGCGAGTTAACGTTGGTCATACCACCTGAAAGAACGCTTCCGTTTGTTAATGCCACGTCAACAATGGCAGAACCTTCGGCACGGATATCGCCTGCTGCGTGGCTGGCATCAAGTGCTAAGTCAACGCGGCTCCCCGTTCGGGCAACCAACAACTCACCAGTTTGCGAGCTTGCGCTACTGCCCTGCAGCAGGATTTTTTGGTTACCTCGGGCGATATCAAACGCAGAACCTTCTGTTGCCCAAATACTTGATCGAATCAGATCAACAGTACCATTTCCTTCCAGGTAGACCGCGGTTTTTATCCCCTTGATCAAGCTGTCAGTAAATATACCTTCGCTGGAGGTGAGGTAGACTGCGCCCGCGTACATTCTCTCAGTCTGTTCGAAATACCCTTTTTCGACGGTGCTTTGCGCTCCGGCAGCATAAAATTGCTGTGCGCTAATACTGTTCGCAGAGAGGTTCATAAACCATATACTCAACTGTCCCTCAATCACCGTGCGAGAAAGCCGGGAATCCCCCTGCAATGCTGCAGTCTTAAGCGTCGCATCCGCTATATCTGCTGTAGCACCATATTCACCGTATAGAAAATTTACGCTTCCCCCGTTCATGGCTAAATGCCCGTCAGAGATAGTAATATTTCCGGTAGTGGCACCGTTGACTGACAATGTTGCACCGTTTTCGATGCGGTAGTTTTCATTCACAGGAGAATTAGCGTCGATAAAAGTGTCTTTATCAATGAGGGTAGTAGCAGATGAGGTACCGGTTACACCCAGCATGGCGACCAGAATGGCTCTGCGCAGAAGAGAGTATTGATATAATGGTTTCATGAATTGCCTTAACAATAAGAAAGAATGAAGAGAAGATTTCCTCTCACATTACTTATCGGTGAAAAGACAATTCACTGAAATTAACTCACCGGTATGCGGCCTGTTTTTTATTCGCAGCCTTAAACAGGGCGACTTTACCTTCTACTTTAATGTCAACCTGATGAAAAGCCTCTGACAGGATCGTCTGCAAATCGTCGATATTGTCGGTTCTGTTAGAAAATATGCCTTTTTTATTATAAACGGCCATCAGTTTACGCCCGAAAGCGTTATGGCCGATATCGTCGCCGAGGATGGTCGCGCCAAACAGGCAGCCTTCATCGGTTAATGCAGTGGCAGCGTTGCGGATAACCGGGGATTTCTCTTTCATCGTGCCGGGCAGGCAATGAAGCAGATAAAACAGAGAAACAGAGTCAAACTGGTCATGCAGATGAGATGGAAAGGGATTGAAAACATCATGAAGAATAGATTCTTTGATCCTGTCTCTGCCCACGCGAGCATTTGCCGCATCGAGACTTGCTCTGTTTAAATCCAACAAAGATACAGTGCAAAGGGACGGGGCATAATTCAGGTAGAACCCCGTTCCCACCCCGATATCCAGATGATGATTTCTCATGTTGTTTCTGAAATACGGAATAAGATGACGCTCTGTGGCGCATTTCCAGGCGTAGCGATTTGATATGTTTAACACCCACCAGTCATAGAATTTCAATGCGAGCGGTGTATAAACTTTTATTCCATCATTTGTTTCTTTTTTCACGTAAACCACCTGAAATAATAAATGGCAGAAGTAGGGTAAATCAGGATGATGACAGCTGAAAAAAGGCCACTCCCGTGGCCTTTTTTCGATCAGAAATGGAACGTAAATTGTGCGACACCGCCAATCGTGCGATCTCGCCCGGCCATAGCCGTTAAATCAAACTGCATGGCCTCTCCGGCGGATAAGCCAACCCCACCGGTGACAACACGACGATCGTTACCGCGCATATCCAGCCGGTAGCCCACCCGCAATTGCACCCAGTCCGCTGCACGCAGTTCTGCCCCAAAGGCTGCATACTGGTTTTTATCGACATACTGGAAATTGCTCACCGGGGTGAGGTCGATATCTGCACTCAGGGTTACGCGCTCGTTATTCCAGGCCGTACCAGCCGTCAGCTCGGGACGAATGATAAACGCCGGCTGATAACCGTTGATTTCTCGCGTTTTCACTTTGTTTTCAAACAGGTTCTGCGCGGAAAGGGCTACCATCCACTCTGGCGTGACGGAGGCAAAAAAGCCTGCGTCAATATTGGCGCTCATCGTTTGATGCTGCCAGTTGCCGTCGCGCAGATCCGATGAATCATAATTATTAATGGCGACGTTATAGTTCCAGGTTTCAATACGCTGGATTTTAGGCGTGATCCCAACACCCACCGGCAGTTCGCCGAGCGTAAAAGGATGCGCAACCGTCACGCCATATTCCGTCACCAGCGCCGCCATGCCTTCCGCACGGGAAGTGAGTTTATCAAGGTCATCTTTTCCCGGAATGATAATACCTTTGGCGACATCATCCAGATAATCCAAATCAGACTGGCTGACCAGGGCGCGTGCATGCCCTTTCGCCCAGCTGTTGACAGATAAGGCCACCGGTAATTCGTCATCCGGCACCGCCAGCACCATGCTTAATCCCAGGTTCGCGTTGGCATGTTCACCCGCCAGGCCCGCTACGCTATCAGCCAGTTTGCCAGCAGCTTCCGCCTCATTGCCACTACCCAGTGCGTTTTCCAGGTTATCCCATGCCGTCGTTACGTCATCAAAACCATCAATCAGATTCGCCGGATCGCTGGCCTGCGCACCGATTGACGGTGCAATCAGGCTGATTTTATCCTGCTCGCGAGAGGTCGCCAGCAGCGCCGGGTTGGTCAGCGGGGCAGCACCGAAGTGTGCCGAAGCAACACCGACCCCGCCCATGGCGGAGCTACGTGCGTCAAAACCATTGCTGGACGCGCTGGCGTAAGGAATTGCCGCAATCAGACCTGCGGCAATGAGAGACTGTGTGAGTAATTTATTATTCATAATTCCCAGAGAAATAATCTTATCAAGATAGCGTTCAGGATGTCATCATTCGACGAGGTCGATAATTTGGTGAAAGAGACGACTCTCCTGCCGAGACAAAATAGGTCTTTTTCAGAATATCAATAAGTTCATTATTTCAAATGGGCAATAAGATAAAACTAATGCACGTAATAGGTCGCTTCAGGAAATTAAAAGAGAAATAAATTCTAACCCTGATAATACACACAGATCTGTCAGCTTTTTCCGGCATTCACCCTGTTACTCACCAAAAGACCGTCTTTTTTACGCGACACAAGAAATGCCCGCAATGGTTACACGGCGGGCGTACACCAAAAACCGACTAGTTTGCTTTACGTGCACATTGCGCGACGTCTGCTTTCAGCGCGTTGATTTCATTCTGCTGCTCACGTACGGCTTCAATCAATGGCGCGACAAGCTTTTGATAATCAACCTGTTTGATTTCACCTTTAGTTTTAACCAGCTCCGGATAGACCTTCTCAACATCCTGAGCAATTAAGCCGACATCCCCTGTTTTATCCTCTTTCCACGTATAAGAAACGCCTTTCAGTTTGAGGATTTTTTCCAGAGAATGATCCAGTGGCTTGATATTTTCTTTCAGATTTTCATCGCTGAAAGGGCAACATGGCGCACCAACATCAGCCCATGCAACGGAGGAAAAAAGTAAAGGAACAGCAACGAAAGCGATTTTTCTGAACAGCATATATTCTCCATTAATATACGTAGCGCGTTAGCACCGTGAATTATCAGGTAGGAATAATGGGTATCAACAATATCGTTTTGCTGACCGTCAAACCATAGCAATAAAAACGCCTCCACTCTATAGAACCAATATTCCTTTAAGCGCACATAAATGACGGCTTTTAATACGTTATAGTGAAATCTTCAAATACAGGACGTTTTGTGTATTTATGATGAATCAATAATAGTTTCCGTAGAATAAAATTGCCTGCTAAATACTTACACAAATAATAATAAACCTCTTTAGCATTGACCGCGCTTCAGAGGAAAGCGTCTCACCTGTGAGACAAAGTGAAGGCAACGACAGGCGCAGAGAACGTTCATTGCGCTTACGCTTGACGACCAGAGTCACAAAACGAACGTCAGTTTTTCAAAGCACTATCCACTCCGTGACCTAAATGATAACGTGCATGCAGAAAAGGTGTAGGATCCCCTCCACATCTCTCCTGTTTGGAGTTGCCCTGGTGGCAGAATGTCTGGCATTTTAACAGAATCTTACCTTCCCCTTTTGTTCAAGTGACGAGTTTGCGAGCAAAGCGATGATTAAGTGGCCCTGGAAAACGAATGACGCTGGCCGAAATATGGCGCTGCCGTGGGATGAAGCGCTGGCGATCCCTGTTC
>Ga0308166_1000595_pt1 | contig 46973 bp, 47 predicted proteins | sample PhyCR2_2_FD_202137 | JGI IMG/M metagenome (GOLD analysis project Ga0308166, IMG submission 202137) | Phyllosphere microbial communities from UC Gill Tract Community Farm, Albany, California, United States - DLSLCC.R2 | ecosystem: Host-associated > Plants > Phyllosphere > Unclassified | place...
TAATCCGGATGGGTATCGGTTTTCATGGTTTTGCCTCGGTTAAGTTGGTAGCCAAAAGGCACTTCGTCGGTCCTGCTGCTTCTTGACCCGATTGCCGATCACTTGCCAGTGGTTGATACGGAACCGGTGATTATACTTTGGCCGGGGCCGCGAGGCAACTTTGGCGGTGTCAGGAATGGGGCAGACGCGACATCATGGTCAGGATCATGCCGCCGAAGCCGAGCACCATGGTGATGGCGGTGGCCGCCATCCATTTGCTCAGGTGTGCGGATTCGCTATGGATATTGGTTTTGAGTTCGGCCTTCAGTTCCGACAGGTCAGCTTTGGTGGGCAGCATGGTCATTGTCGTATCGAAGCGGGTTTCGAGGACGGTCAGGCGCCGGTCGATCAGGGCATCCTTGTGGCGCTGCGCGGGCACATCGTGCAATTCGTCGGAAGTCATCGTGGCTCCTTGTGGGATGGAGCGATTTTCCGGGCCGGACGCCTGCAAGGTTTGATCTGAACAAATCGTAGCGCATAAAACAGAAAAGGCGAGCACTGCTCGCCTTTTCCATGGATCCCGTTATGAAAACGGCCGGGATCAGCCGCCGCGGCGCATCAAGTCGAAGAACTCGATGTTGTTCTTCGTCGCGCGCATCTTGTCGAGGATGAACTCCATCGCCTCGATCTCGTCCATCGAGTACAGCAGCTTGCGCAGGATCCAGATCTTTTGCAGCTGGTCTGGCTTGATCAGCAGTTCTTCGCGGCGGGTGCCCGACTTGTTCAGGTTGATCGCCGGGTAGACGCGCTTCTCGGCCAGGCGGCGCTCCAGGTGCACCTCCATGTTGCCGGTACCCTTGAATTCTTCGTAGATCACGTCGTCCATGCGCGAGCCGGTTTCGATCAGCGCGGTGGCGACGATGGTCAGCGAACCGCCTTCTTCGACGTTACGGGCGGCGCCGAAGAAACGCTTCGGACGCTGCAGCGCGTTGGCGTCGACACCGCCGGTCAGCACCTTGCCCGAGGCCGGGATCACGGTGTTGTAGGCGCGTGCCAGACGGGTGATCGAGTCCAGCAGGATCACGACGTCCTTCTTCATTTCGACCAGGCGCTTGGCCTTTTCCAGCACCATCTCGGCGACCTGGACGTGGCGGGTGGCCGGTTCGTCGAAGGTCGAGGCGACCACTTCGCCGCGCACCGAACGCTGCATCTCGGTCACTTCCTCGGGACGCTCGTCGATCAGCAGGACGATCAGGGTGACGTCAGGGTGGTTGGCGGTGATCGCGTGGGCGATGTGCTGCAGCATGACCGACTTGCCGGACTTCGGCGAGGCCACCAGCAGGCCGCGCTGGCCCTTGCCGATCGGCGAGATCAGGTCGACGATGCGGCCGGTGATGTTTTCCGCGCCGTTCATGTCGCGTTCGAGACGCAGCGGCACTTGCGGGTGCAGCGGGGTCAGGTTCTCGAACAGGATGCGGTGCTTCGAGGCTTCCGGCGATTCGCCGTTGACCTTGTCCACCTTCACCAGCGCAAAATAGCGCTCGCCATCCTTCGGCGTACGCACTTCCCCTTCGATCGAGTCACCCGTATGCAGGTTGAAGCGGCGGATCTGCGACGGCGAGATGTAGATGTCGTCGGTCGAGGCCATGTAGCTCGCATCCGGCGAACGCAGGAAACCGAAGCCGTCAGGCAGCACTTCGAGCGCGCCGTCGCCGAAAATCTGTTCGCCTTGTTTCGCGCGCTTCTTGAGGATCGCGAACATCAGTTCTTGTTTGCGCAGGCGGGCTGCGTTGTCGATATCGAGGCTGATCGCCATCTCCAGAAGGGCGGAGACGTGCATTGCCTTCAGTTCAGATAAGTGCATGTGTCGGGTGTCCCGTGACGGGAAAGTAAAGGTAGGGGAGGGGACTACGTGGGTTAAACAAAGGAAGACATCGAGGTCGACGGTCTTCCCGGAATGGCGGCAACGCGGGCGCGATGCCGCCGGCTATGGTATCAGATGTTGCTATCGATGAAAGCAGTCAGTTGGCCTTTTGCCATTGCGCCGACTTTCTGCGCGGCGGCGACGCCATTTTTGAACAGGATCAGGGTCGGGATGCCACGGATGCCGAACTTGGCCGGCACGGCCTGGTTCGCATCGACGTCCATCTTCGCGATCTGGATCTTGCCGTCGTATTCCTTGGCGACTTCTTCCAGGATCGGGGCGATCATCTTGCAGGGACCGCACCACTCGGCCCAGAAGTCGACCAGGACCGGGCGCTCGGACTTCAGCACGTCGGTTTCGAAGGATGCATCGCTGATGTGTTTGATGTTTTCGCTCATGTTTTCCTCAGTGAGAGGTAGGTCAATTAACGCCTGCACGCACAATGGTGGAGACACTGTGTGCAATATTCAATAGTGGAAGAGCTGCAAGGAGGTGTCAGGCGGGGGTTAGCGGGAATAATAACCGATTTTCCTGAAACGTGTTCGCAAGCTTTGTACAAAATCTTAACACGTTGGCACGCACTTCACAGCGCGCCGGTAAACTTGTACAGATGGCCCGGATGCCACATGGTCGCCACTGTCGCCACCCGGCCCTGCGAGGTGGTGCGGCGGCGCAGCACCAGGCAGGCGCTGCCGGGCGCAATGGCCAGCATCTCGGCCACTTCGCGCGGCGCCGGCAGCGCTTCGATGCTGTAAGTGGCGTCCTGCAGCGGCGCGGCTTCCATCAGGTGTTCGTTCGGGGTGAGGCGGGTATAGTCCTGTTCCAGGTAGGCCGGCGCGCAGGCCGGGTTGACCCAGCGGTCTTCGACCTGGATCGCCTGGCCGTTCTCGTGGTGCACGATCACCGAATGGAACAGCGGCGCGCCCGGCGCCAGTGCGAACTGCAGGGCCAGCGCCTCGGCGGCAGGCGCCTCTTCCAGCAGCAGCGGGCGGCTGGTGTGGGCGTGGCCGCGCGCGCGGACCTCGTCGGCGATGTTGCGGATCTCGACGAGGGTGGCCTGGTATTTTTGCGGCGCGACGAAGGTGCCCGCGCCCTGGCGCCGCGTCAGCACCTGTTCGGCGGTCAGCTCGCGCACGGCGCGGTTGACCGTCATGCGCGAGACGCCGAACTGGCGCACCAGCGCCTGCTCGGACGGCACCAGGTCGCCTTCCTTCCAGCGCCCGGAGGCGATCTCGCCCACCAGGTAATCCTTGATGCGCTGAAAAATCGGGGTGGCGTCCTGTTCGCGATGCTGTTCCAAGCTGGTTCTCCTGCTTTACGATGGCGGACCGCGGCGGGTGGCGGTCCGCAGCGATTGTCCGGCACAGCCAATTTGAAAGCAAGAGCCGGGATGACGCGCGGGTAGGTGGCCGCTAGCATGGCCGTATTCGATATGTGGAATAGGGAGACTACCATGGACAAGCCGGCTTTCAGGACCGACGACGAGCGCTGGGCCGCGGTGCAGGCGCGGCTGCGCGAGGCCGATGGCCTCTTCTATTACTCGGTACGCACCACCGGCGTGTACTGCCAGCCCTCGTGCCCGTCGCGCGGGGCCAGGCGCGCCAACGTCGCTTTTCACGCTACCCGTGCGGAAGCGGAAAGCGCCGGCTTCCGCCCCTGCCTGCGCTGCAAGCCGGACCAGCCGCCGCTGGCCGAGCGCCAGGCCGCCGTCGTGGCGCAGGCGTGCAGGCTGATCGACGCTGCGCTCGAGGAACCGGATCTCGAGACGCTGGCCCAGGCCTGCGGCATGAGCCGCTTCCACTTCCACCGCGTGTTCAAGGCGCATACCGGGATCACGCCCAAGGTCTATGCGGCTGCGCGCCGCGCGGAGCGCCTGAAGCAGGGGCTGGCGCAGGCGCCCAGCGTGACGGCGGCCGCCTACGATGCCGGCTTCAATTCCAGTGGCCGCTTTTATGCGGCATCGCCGGGCGTGCTGGGCATGACGCCCGGACGTTACCGCGCAGGTGGCGGCGGCGAGCGTATTCATTTTGCGGTGGCCGCCTGTTCGCTGGGGGCGCTGCTGGTCGCGTCGACCGGTAAAGGCATCTGCTCGATCCTGCTCGGCGACGATCCGGATGCGCTGGTGCGCGACCTGCAGGACCGCTTCCCGAAAGCCGAACTGGTCGGCGCCGAAGCCGGTTTCGAAGCAACGGTGGCGCAGGTGGTGGCCTTCGTCGAGGCGCCGCGCATCGGCCTGGATCTGCCGCTGGACCTGCGCGGCACCGCCTTCCAGCAGCGGGTATGGCAGGCGCTGCGTGCCATCCCGGCTGGCCGCACGGTCGGCTATGCGGAACTGGCCGGGCAGCTCGGCATGCCGCAGGGCGCGCGTGCGGTGGCCGGCGCCTGCGCCGCCAACCCGGTGGCCATCGCCGTGCCCTGCCACCGCGTGGTGCGCAACGATGGATCGATTTCCGGCTACCGCTGGGGAGTGGAGCGCAAGCGGGCGCTGCTCGAACGGGAGCTTGAGAACAATTAAACCGGGGTCAGAGCCCGATTTTTGGAAATATCTTCGTCGTCACAGCACAGCAGAACCCCAAGTTTATAGCCTGGTGCCCAGGGGACGATTGCTATTGCCGGCCTTTCTGACTTCATCGAGCACTTCTTCCGATAAGGCTTCAGCGAACAAATCGCGGTAGGCGGCGTAATGATCTGCTGGAGCCTTAGCCAAGCGCTCATACGTGAGGTGCGGAGTGATCAAAACATTTTTCTGGCCATAGGCATTGGTTCGATGGCTGGACCAAGGGTAGTCAGCCGGCGCATGCACCATATTTGCCCGCACGGGGTTGAGTTCGATGTAGCGCTGGCAGATCAGGAAATAGCGCTCGTCCTCTACGGGACTGGACCGGAAGCGTCCTTCCCATAACGTGCCTGTACGGGTATGACGGCGATTGAAGTACTGCACGTAGCGTTGGCCCAGCCGCTGCATCATCATGCTCGCACTATCGCTTGTGTCGGGTGAGAGCAGGAGGTGAACATGGTTGGTCATCAAGACGTACGCGTGCACGGCACAGCCAGCGTCAAACGCACACTCGCGCAGCATCTCCAGATAAGTCAGGTAATCATTTTGCAGATGGAAGCAAGGGATGCGGTTATTGCCTCGCTGGATAACATGTAGCGGAACCAATGGAAGTACGACGCGGCGCGGACGTGGCATGGCAAAGATGGGCAAAGGAAAACACGAACATAAAGGCTTGGGCAGTACGGGACCCAATCCGTATCAATCGCGAGCAATAGTGCCGGCGAGCGCTCCTTGTTTTGATGGCTGCTGCGAAATTGCCAAAAATCGGGCTCTGACCCCGGTTTGATGTAGATTGACCGGTGCGCAATTTTCTATACACTCTCCTTCTTTAAAAGAATATGGAGAGCCCCACGATGCGCCTGAAACCCCTGCAGTCCGCCCTGTTCGCACTCATCGCCGGCGGCGCCCTGGCCACGGCCCACGCCGACACCGTGATCGACAACGCCAACGGCTACACGCTCAACGCCAAGGGCGACGTGATCCAGTTCGCGTCGATGGCCTTCGACGACAAGGGCAGGATCATCGCGGTAGGCGCGGCGAAGGACGTGGCGGCCAGGGCGCCGAACGCGAAGCACGTGGACATCGGGGGACGCACCGTGCTGCCCGGCCTGATCGACGCGCACGGCCACGTGTTCGGCCTGGGCGCGATGCTGACCCAGCTCGACCTGTCGACCTCGACCTCGCTGGAAGGCGCGCTGAAGTCCATCGGCGACTACGCGCGCGCCAATCCGCAGCAGGCCTGGCTGCGCGGGCGCGGCTGGAACCAGGAGATCTGGAAGCTGGGCCGCTTCCCGACCGCGAAGGAACTCGATAGCGCCGTCGCCGACCGCCCGGTCTGGCTCGAGCGCGTCGACGGCCACGCCGGCTGGGCGAACAGCCGCGTACTGGCGCTGGCCGGCATCACGAATGCGACCCCGGACCCGGTCGGCGGCAAGATCGTGCGCGACGAGAACGGCATCGCCACAGGCGTGCTGGTCGATGCGGCCCAGCAGCTGGTCACCAAGGTACTGCCGCAGCAGACTGAACAGGAAGGCCGCGTGATGCTCGACCGCGCGCTCGAGAACATGGCCAGCGTGGGCCTGACCAGCGTGCACGACGCCGGCATCACCGTCGGCGAGGACAAGCTGTACCGCGACTATGCCGACCACGGCAAGCTGAGCGCGCGCATCTACGCGATGATCGGCGGCACCGGCCCGGATTTTGACCAGTTGGCAAAAAATGGCCCACTGAACAGCTACGGCCAGGACATGTACGCGCTGCGCGCGGTAAAACTGTATGCCGACGGCGCGCTCGGCAGCCGCGGCGCGGCCCTGCTGGCGCCCTACAGCGACGATCCGCATTCGCACGGCCTGCTGTTCCACACGAACAAAGAGATCGACGCGATGATCACCAAGGCCATCAAGAAGGGCTACCAGGTGAACGTGCACGCGATCGGCGACGCCGGTAACAAGCAGATCCTCGACACCTTCGCCAAGGAGATCCCGGCCAACAAAGCGCTTGATAAGCGCCACCGCATCGAGCATGCCCAGGTCGTGACCCTGAACGACATCCCGCGCTTCAAGAGCATCGGCATCATCCCGTCGATGCAGCCGACCCATGCGACCTCGGACAAGAACATGGCCGAGACCCGCATCGGCGCCGAACGCATGAAGGGCGCCTATGCATGGCGCAGCTTCCTGCACCAGGGTTCGCGCATCGCCTGCGGTTCCGACTTCCCGGTCGAGGCGCCGAATCCCTTCTTCGGCATCCACGCCGCGGTCACCCGCCAGGATCACACCGGCCAGCCGATCGCCGGCTGGTATCCGGAACAGGAGATGTCGCTGAAAGAAGCCTTCCGCTGCTTCACGCTTGATGCAGCGTATGCCGGCCACCAGGAAAAGGCGCTAGGCTCGCTCGAAGCCGGCAAATACGCCGACTTCATCGTCATCGACCGCGATCTGTTCAAGATGTCGCCCTACGATATCTACAAGACCACCGTCCTGGAAACCTGGGTAGCCGGCCGCCAGGTCTACCAGAAGAAGTAATAACAGGGCGAAGCGGAGGGGCTTGACGAGGTTGTATAGACAACCTAGACTTTCCTGAAATCCCAAGGAGCCTGTCATGACCAACGCTTCGCCTCTGCAAGACCCGCGTTTCGACCCGACCCGTGACATCCGCGCCCCGCGCGGCAGCCAGCTCAGCTGCAAGAACTGGCTGACCGAAGCAGCCTACCGCATGTTGCAGAACAACCTGGATGCCGAGGTCGCGGAAAACCCGCAGCGCCTCGTCGTCTACGGCGGCATCGGCCGCGCCGCGCGCGACTGGGCCTGCTTCGACCAGATCCTCACCTCGCTGCGCGAACTCGAGGACGACCAGACCCTGCTCATCCAGTCCGGCAAACCGGTCGGCGTGTTCCAGACCCATCCTGATGCGCCGCGCGTGCTGCTGGCGAACTCGAACCTGGTGCCGAAGTGGGCCAACTGGGAGCACTTCAACGAGCTCGATCGCAAGGGCCTGTTCATGTACGGCCAGATGACGGCCGGCAGCTGGATCTATATCGGCACCCAGGGCATCGTGCAGGGCACCTATGAAACCTTTGCGGAAGCCGGGCGCCAGCACTTCGGCGGCGACATGGCGGGCAGGTGGGTCCTGACCGCCGGCCTGGGCGGCATGGGCGGCGCGCAGCCGCTGGCGGCCACCTTCGCCGGCGCGGTCTCGCTGACCGTCGAGTGCCAGCAGAGCAGCATCGACTTCCGCCTGCGCACCCGCTACCTGGACAAGCAGGCTTTCAGCATCGATGAAGCGCTGGAGATGATCCGCCAGCACAAGCAAAACAGGGACGCGATCTCGATCGGCCTGCTCGGCAATGCCGCCGACGTGCTGCCGGAGCTGGTGCGCCGCGCCAAGGAAGGCGGCCTGGTGCCGGACCTGGTCACCGACCAGACCTCGGCTCACGACCTGATCAACGGCTACCTGCCGCGCGGCTGGACCGTCGAAGCGTGGAAAGCCGCCCAGCAGGATCCGTCGCAGCACGCGCGCCTGAAGCAGGCCGCCGCCGAATCCGCCGCCGCCCACGTCCAGGCCATCCTCGATTTCCAGGCCATGGGCGCGAAAGCGGTCGACTATGGCAACAACATCCGCCAGGTCGCCTTCGACGAAGGCGTCAAGAACGCTTTCGACTTCCCGGGCTTCGTGCCGGCCTATATCCGCCCGCAGTTCTGCGAAGGCCGCGGTCCCTTCCGCTGGGTGGCGCTGTCCGGCGACCCCGAAGACATCTATAAAACCGACGCCAAGATCAAGGAGCTGTTTCCGCAGCACGCGCGCGTGCACCGCTGGCTCGACATGGCGCGCGAACGCATCGCCTTCCAGGGCCTGCCGGCGCGCATCTGCTGGCTGGGTCTCGGTGAACGCCACGTCGCCGGCCTGGCCTTTAACGAGATGGTGCGCACGGGCGAGCTGAAAGCGCCGATCGTGATCGGCCGCGACCACCTCGATACCGGCTCGGTCGCCAGCCCGAACCGCGAGACCGAAGCCATGCGCGACGGTACCGACGCCGTCTCCGACTGGCCGCTGCTGAACGCCATGCTGAACACGGCCGGCGGCGCGACCTGGGTCTCGCTGCACCACGGCGGCGGGGTCGGCATGGGCTACTCCCAGCACTCCGGTGTGGTGATCGTTGCCGACGGCACCGAGGCCGCGGATAAGCGCCTGGCGCGCGTGCTGGTCAACGACTGCGCCTCCGGCGTGATGCGCCACGCCGACGCCGGCTATGAACTCGCGATCGAAGCCGCCAAGCGCTTCGGTCTGAAACTCCCGATGATTAAATAAGCCCCATGAACCACGAACTGACTCTCGAACCCGGCGCCCTCCTACTTCCCGACCTGCGCGCCGTCTGGCAGTCCGCCGGCCGCATCACGCTGGCGCCCGCCGCCTACGAAGCCATCGAAGCCTCGGCCGCCACCGTGCAGGCCATCGTCGCCAAGGGCGATCCGGCCTACGGCATCAACACCGGCTTCGGCATCCTGGCCAAGCGCCACATCCCGCAGACCCAGCTCGAGCAGCTGCAGCAGAACCTGATCCTGTCGCACGCGGTCGGCACCGGCGAGCTGCTGCCCGATCACGTCGTGCGGCTGATCCTGCTGACCAAGATCGGCAGCCTGGCGCGCGGCTTTTCCGGCGTGCGCCCGCTGATCGTCGATACGCTGATCGCCCTGTACAACGCCGGCATCATGCCCGCGATTCCGGCCCAGGGCTCGGTCGGCGCGTCCGGCGACCTGGCGCCGCTGGCCCACATGACCCTGGCCATGCTGGGCATCGGCCCGGTGCGCATGAAGGGCGAGATCATGGATGCGGCGGATGCGCTGGCGGCGGCCGGCATCGAGCCGGTGACGCTGGCGGCGAAGGAGGGCCTGGCCCTGATCAACGGCACCCAGGTCTCGACCGCGCTGGCCCTGCACGGCCTGTTCATGGCCGAGCGCCTGCTGGAAGGCGCGATGGTGACCGGTGCGCTGTCGCTGGACGCTGCGCGCGGCAGCGATGCGCCCTTCGATCCGCGCGTGCATGCGGTGCGTGGCCAGCCGGGCCAGATTGCTGCGGCGAAGATCTACCGCGAGCTGGTGGCGGGCAGCGCGATCCGCGCCTCGCACCTGGTCGGCGACGAGCGCGTGCAGGACCCGTACAGCCTGCGCTGCCAGCCGCAGGTGATGGGCGCGGTGATGGACCTGATTGCGAATGCCGGCCGCACGCTGCTGATCGAGTCGAACGCCGTGACCGACAACCCCCTCATCTTCCCGGACGCAGACGCCAGCGGCGGCGCCACGATCGTCTCGGGCGGGAATTTCCACGCCGAGCCCGTTGCCTTCGCGGCCGACACCCTGGCCCTGGCCATCGCCGAGATCGGCGCGCTGGCCGAGCGCCGCATCGCGCTGCTGATCGATGCCACGCTGTCCGGCCTGCCGCCCTTCCTGGTCAGGGAGCCGGGCGTGAACTCGGGCTTCATGATCGCCCACGTGACCGCCGCCGCGCTGGCTTCGGAGAACAAGTCGCTGGCGCATCCGGCCAGCGTCGACAGCCTGCCGACCTCGGCCAACCAGGAAGACCACGTCAGCATGGCCACCTTCGCGGCGCGCCGTCTCGACCAGATGGCGCACAATACGGGTGTCATCGTCGGCATCGAACTGCTGGCTGCGGCGCAGGGGATCGAATTCCACCGCCCGCTGACCAGCTCCGATCACCTGGAGCACGTGCACGCCCAGCTGCGCGGGCGCGTGGCGGCCTTCGACGAAGACCGCTTCTTCGCGCCCGACATCGAGGCGGCCAAGAAGATGGTGATGAACGGCGAACTGTCCGCCACGTGCCGGGAACTGTTCGCCGCCCTGCATCCGTAAGCACACATGGGAGACAGAATGGATTTCAGGTTCAAGGCGGGCCATCTGCCGCTGCTGGTATCGATGCCCCACGTGGGCACCGACATTCCCGACGACGTCGCAGCAACCCTGATGCCCTGCGCGGCGGCGCGCGCCGACACCGACTGGCACCTGACCGCGCTGTATCACTTCGTCGAAGAGATGGGCGCCTCGATGCTGTCGGCGCGCTGGTCGCGCTACCTGATCGACCTGAACCGGCCTCCCGAGAACACCAACCTGTATCCCGGCCAGGACACGACCGGCCTGTGCCCGGTCGACACCTTCGGCCGCGAGCGCCTGTACCGCGAGGGCATGGAGCCGGATGAGGCCGAAGTCCGGCGCCGCCTGGATCTGTACTGGCGGCCCTACCATGAACAGCTGCGCGCGGAGCTCGAGCGCCTGCTGGCCCTGCACGGCAAGGTGGTGCTGTGGGATGCGCACTCGATCGCTTCCCAAGTGCCGCGCTTTTTCGAGGGCCGCCTGCCCGACCTGAACTTCGGCACCGCCGACGGCAAGTCCTGCTCGCTGGGCCTGGAAGGCGCAATGATCAAGCTGGCGCAGGCCCAGGACCAGTTCTCCTTCGTCTTCAACGGCCGCTTCAAGGGCGGCCACATCACGCGCTTCTACGGCAATCCGGCCGGCGGCGTGCATGCGATCCAGCTCGAGATGGCGCAGTCCCTGTACATGAACGAGGCCGCGCCCTTCGACTACCGCCCGGACCTCGCCGGCCAGGTGCAGCCGCTGCTGCGCGAGCTGCTCGGCGCGGCCGTGGAGTGGGTGCGCACATGAATGCCCTGTTTGCGCGCCACGCGCTGCTGCCCGAAGGCTGGCGCGCCGACGTGCTGCTGGAATGGGACGAACGCGGCGACCTGACCGGCGTGCGTGCCGGCGCCGAGGGCCCCGCCGGTGTTGAACGTGCCGACTACGTCCTGCCCGGCATGACCAATCTGCACTCGCACGCCTTCCAGCGCGCCATGGCCGGCCTGGTGGAAAAGGCGGGCGACACGCAGGACAGCTTCTGGACCTGGCGCGAACTGATGTACCGCTTTGCCGGCCGCATCACGCCCGAGCAGATGGAGGCGGTGGCGAGCCAGCTGCATGTGGAATGCCTGCGCCATGGCTACACCGGCATCTGCGAATTCCATTACGTCCAGCGCGACCCCGACGGCGAACTGTATGCGAATCCGGCCGAGACCGCGCTGCGCATCGCCGAGGCGTCGCGCCAGTCCGGGATCGGGCTGACCCTGCTGCCGGTCATGTACAGCTTTGCAGGCTTCGGCGAACAGCCCCTGAAACCGGCGCAGCGGCGCTTCCGCACCGACCCGGAACTGGTGCTGCGCATCGTCGACAAACTGGAAAGCCTGCGCGGGCCGCAGCTGGAAGTCGGCGCAGCGCCGCATTCGCTGCGCGCCGCGTCCAGCGGACAGCTGCGCGAGCTGGTGGCAGCCATGCCGGCCGGACGTCCGCTGCACATCCACATCGCCGAGCAGCAGCTCGAAGTGCAGCAGTGCCTGGAAGCGACGGGCATGCGTCCGGTCGACTACCTGATGAACGCGGTCGAGGTCGACGCGCGCTGGTGCCTGGTGCACGCGACCCATCTGTCCGAGGGCGAGACCGCCGCGCTGGCGGCCAGCGGCGCGGTCGCCGGCCTGTGCCCGACCACCGAAGCCAACCTGGGCGACGGCCTGTTCCCGCTCACGCCCTACATCGCCGCCGGCGGCGTGTTCGGCATCGGCAGCGACAGCCACGTGTCCCAGAGCCCGGTCGAAGAATTGCGCTGGCTCGAATACGGCCAGCGCCTGGCGCGGCAGCAGCGCAACGTCGCCGTCGATGAGGAATGTCGCGACGTCGGCACCTGGTTGTGGCGGCAGGCCCTGCGCGGCGGCGCCCAGGCGTCCGGGCGCGCGGTCGGCAGCCTGGCGGCGGGACGGCGCGCCGATCTGCTGGTGCTGGACAGCGCGCATCCGAACCTCGACGGCCTCGAAGTCGACGAGGTCCTGGGCCGCTTCCTGTTCTGCGGTAACGACAATCTGGTGCGCGACGTGCTGGCCGGCGGACAATGGGTGGTGCGCGACGGCCGCCATATGGCCCAGGATGGGATCGCGCGGCGATATACTCAAGCCGTGCGCGCTTTGCGCAGCATGTGATAGGAGTAAGCCCATGACGATGCTCATCCCTTATGCCGGCCTGAGTCCGGTGCCCTGGAAGAACGGCGGCGGCAGCACCACGCAGATCGCCGTGTTCCCGCCGGACGCCGGCTTCGAAGATTTCGACTGGCGCATCAGCCTGGCAACCATCGCCGAGGACGGCGCCTTTTCGGAATTTCCGGGAGTCGAGCGAACGCTGGCCCTGGTTGACGGCCACGGCATGACGCTCGAGATCGACGGCGACGCCACGCTGCTGTCGAAAGCCGACCCGGTCGCGGTCTTCGACGGCGAATCGCGCGTGGTGGCCAAGCTCAATCGCGGCGCCAGCACCGACTTCAACGTGATGACGCGCACGGACCGCTGCTACCACCAGTTCGGCCGCCGCGCGCTGAGCGGCGAGTCGCGCTTCGTCGCGCGCGCGCCCGTGACGGTGCTGTTCCTGGCCGAAGGCGACGCCCTCGAACTGTGCAGCGACCAGCAGCGCATCAGCATGGTCCGCTTCGATGCGGTACTGCTCGACCAGGGCACGACCTGGACGCTGCAGGCGGGGCAGGGCACGATCTTCATCGCCGACATCCATTACTATGACAGCGAGGAAGACCTCGACGAAGAAGACGGCCACTATGAGTGAGCGCGCCGAGGTTTTGTTTGCCAACGCGCGCCTGGCGACCATGGCCGATGACGTTGGCGATGATGGCTACGGCATCGTCGACGACGGCGCGGTGGCGGTGCGCGAGGGCCGCATCGTCTGGGCCGGACCGCGCAGCGAGGCGCCTGCGGCGGCGCGCGAGCACGATTGCGGCGGCCTGTGGCTCACGCCCGGCCTGGTCGACTGCCATACCCACATCGTCCACGCCGGCAACCGCAGCGACGAATGGGAAGCGCGCCTGAACGGCGCCAGCTACGAGGACATCGCGCGCCAGGGCGGCGGCATCATGTCGACGGTGCGCGCGACCCGCGCCGCCAGCGAGGACGAACTGCTGCGCCAGAGCGCACCGCGCATCGCGGCCCTGCTGGCCGAGGGCGTGACCACGCTGGAGATCAAGTCCGGCTACGGCCTCGATCTGGCATCCGAAGCGAAGATGCTGCGCGTGGCGCGGCGCGTCGGCGAGGTCTTCCCGGTGAACGTGGCGACCACCTTTCTCGGTGCGCACGCGCTGCCGCCGGAGTTTGCCGGCCGCGCCGACGACTACATCGTCGAACTCTGCGAGCGCATGCTGCCGGCGCTGGCGAAGGAGGGCCTGGTCGATGCCGTCGACGCCTTCTGTGAGAAGATCGGCTTCACGCATGCGCAGACGGCAATGGTGTTCGAGGCGGCGCGCCAGTTCCAGCTGCCGGTCAAGCTGCACGCCGAGCAGCTGTCCGACCAGGGCGGGGCGGCGCTGGTGGCGGACTACGGCGGCCTGTCGGCCGACCACCTGGAGCACCTGTCGCGCGAAGGCGCCGCGGCGATGGCGCGCGCCGGCACGGTGGCGGTGCTGCTGCCCGGCGCCTACTACTTCCTGCGCGAGACGACGATGCCGCCGCTGGCGCTGCTGCGCGAGGCAGGCGTGCCGCTGGCAGTGGCGACCGACTGCAATCCCGGCACCTCGCCGATGACATCGCTGCTGCTGGCGATGAACATGGCCTGCACGCTGTGGCGCATGACGCCGCTGGAAGCACTGCGCGGCGTCACCGCCAATGCGGCGCGCGCACTGGACCGCGGCGACATCGGCAGCATCGAAGCCGGCAAGCGCGCCGACTTCGCGCTGTGGGACATCGCGCGTCCGGCCGACCTGGCGTATGCGATCGGGGGCAATCCCTGCCGTCTCGTCGTCAACGGCGGCGTGCCGAGAGAGCCGCGTGTAGGCCTGCCTGTCTGATCCCGGCTATCATGCTTGTGGCCGGGATGGCTCATCCGCCGGCATGACGACATGGTGGAGGAGTATGCTCAGGTTTGCCTTGCTGTTGCTGGTGTGGAGCGCGTGCTGCGCGCCGGGTGCGTCGTCGGCCGACGAGGTATTGAAAGTCGGCTCCAAGCGCTTCACCGAGTCCTATATCCTCGGCGAGATCCTCACGCAGACGGCCGCCCCCGTCGCCCGCGCCGAGCATCGCCAGGGCCTGGGCAACACCGCCATCGTACTGAGTGCCTTGCGCTCCGGCGCCATCGACGTGTACCCGGAATACCTGGGCACCATCGACCTCGAGATCCTCAAGAATCCCAAACCGACCTCGATCGAGGCAATGCGCGAGGCCCTGCGCCCGCTGGGCCTGGGCGTCGGCGTGCCGCTCGGCTTTTCGAACGGCTACGCGCTGGCCATGCGCGGCGATGCCGGCATCAAGACCCTGTCCGAACTGGCGGCAAAGCCGGCGCTGAAGCTGGGTCTGTCCCACGAATTCATCGGACGCGGCGACGGCTGGCCGGGCCTGGCCGCACGTTATGGCCTGCCACAGACGCCGCGCGGGATCGACCACGGCATCGCCTACGAAGCCCTGCAGCAGAAGCAGGTCGACGTCATCGACATCTACTCGACCGATGCCAAGATCCGCCAGTACGGCCTGCGCGTGCTAGACGACGACCGGCACTACTTCCCGCGCTACGACGCCGTGCTGCTGTACCGGCTGGACCTGCCGCAGCGCGCACCGCAAGCCTGGCGCGTGTTGCAGGGGTTAGAGGGGCGCATCACGACCGATGCGATGATTGCGATGAACGCGCAGGCGGAACTGGATCGCAAGCCGTTCGCCGCGATCGCGCACGACTGGCTTGCAGGCGTCAGCAGTCAGAAGGGCACGCAGCGCGACGGGCTGCTGCAGAAAACCTTCGGCAACGGCTTCGCACAGCTGGCGCGCCAGCACCTGATGCTGGTCTTGAGCGCCGTTCTGCTCGGCTGTGTGGCCGGCGTGCCGCTGGGCGTGCTGGCGGCGCTGGCGCCGCGTCTGCGCCAGCCGGTGCTGGCCGTGGCGGGCATGCTGCAGACCGTGCCTTCGCTGGCCCTGCTGGCGATCCTGATCCCGCTGCTGGGCCGCATCGGCATGGTGCCGGCGCTGGTGGCGCTGTGCGCTTATGCCTTGCTGCCCATCGTGCGCAACACCTGCACCGGCCTGCTGCAGGTTCCGCCCGGCCTGCGCAATGCCGCGCTGGCGCTTGGCCTGAGCCGCCGCCAGGCGCTGCTGAAGGTCGAGCTGCCGCTGGCGGCGCCGGTAATCCTGGCCGGCGTGAAGACCGCCGCCGTGATGAGCGTGGGGACGGCGACGATCGCCGCCTTCATCGGCGCCGGCGGCTTCGGCGAACGCATTACCACCGGGCTGGCGCTGAACGACAACGACATGCTGCTGGCGGGCGCGATTCCCGCTGCGCTGCTGGCCTTGCTGACGCAGGCCGGTTTCGAGTTCGTGGAACGTGTAGTAGCCCGTCGACGCTTACAGTGATTGCAGTTTGGAACGGGTAGCGGAGATCGCGCGGTGCAGGATGCGCTCGGCGTGGAAATCGTTCTCGCGCTGCGCCGCGATGTTGTGCAGGCTGCGCGTGTAGTTGTCGAGCCGGGACCGCAGCCAGGCCCGGTAGACCATCCTCGTGATCGGTTGGAAAAGCAGTTTCATGTCCGTGTCCTCGTGTTGAGGCCACATTGTCTGGCACGCCGATTTATTGCATTTGTGATCACTCAATCGAGCGCGACAGGGGCCTTCATGCGACGGGCCGATGCCGGGTTTCTTTCCCCAAGGTAGCGAACAGCATGCGGCTCGGCGCATGCACCTTGGCGGTGTGCCAGACCCCGCGCGGAACGATGACGGCGCCGCGTCCGCGTACGGGCACGCTCGTCACTGCGTTGCCGTCGTCCAGTTGCAGCGTCACGTCGCCGGACAGCAAGTAGATGAACTCATCGCCGTGCGGGTGCATCTCCCATGTTTCCCAATCGCTGGCGCACTCGAATTCGAGCAGCATCCAGTTCTCGCCATGCGCAGCCAGCTCGCTCTCAGGCAGGGACCAGAACGCCTCGCCGCCGGGCAGCTTCTGCGTGTTCCCGTCGCTAACGAGACTGATGTAGGTGTGGCTGGGGTCGATGACCATGCTGGGCTCCCGATGGGTCGAAGCTTTCATTATGCACTGCAGCGTGTTCCCTGACGAGAGAGCTTGCTAATTCAAGGATCGAGATGTGTGCGTCTACGACCCGAAGCAGTCGTTCATTTTGCTGGTAGTGCCGGATCGACCCAACATTTTCTTGCCCATCCGCGATCCGGCATCTGTGTTGACTCTTGCTTTCAAAACTATCATGTAATATTATGAGTTACATGAAACGTGACAGTAAACTCTCTTCTATTCTTCATTTGCTGCTGCATATGGCACACAGCAATAGGCCGCATACCTCCGAAGAGCTGGCCAGCTTTTTGCACACCAATCCAGTACTCGTGCGACGCACCCTGGCAGGACTGCGCGAACGTGGATACGTCGGCTCGGAAAAGGGCCATGGCGGTGGTTGGGTGATCACAGCAGACCTGCGCATGCTTACGCTGCACGACGTTTATGTGAGTGTCGGCTCACCGACAGTGTTTGCGATGGGCAACCGGCTGGAGCATCCCGAGTGCCTGGTCGAGCAAGTCGTCAACGAGTCTTTGTCAAGCGCCTTCAATGAGGCAGAAGCTTTACTGGTCAGCCGATTTGCGAACGTCACGCTCGCTGATCTGTCCGAACGTTTCAATGCGCGGTACGCTCAACATGGAGAACAGCATGATGCACACGTTCGCAAACCAGACTGATTTCGACGTTATCGTCGTCGGCGGCAGTTACGCCGGCTTGTCCGCTGCGTTGCAGCTGGCGCGTGCCCGTCATGACGTGCTTGTCGTCGATTCCGCACGACGGCGCAATCGCTTCGCGAACCGTTCTCACGGTTTTCTCACTCAGGACGGCTCCGAAGCCGAGGCCATTGCCACGCAAGGGCGGGCCCAATTGCAGGCCTATCCGAACGTGGCCTGGGCTAACGATACGGTCACATCGGCCATCGGCGGCGCTGAATATTTTGAAATGACCCTCAGCGACGGTGGGCGCGTCAGCGGGCGCCGCCTAGTCCTTGCGATGGGCGTCACCGATACGCTTCCCGCAATTGAAGGCCTTGCCGAGCGCTGGGGAAAAAGCGTATTCCACTGCCCTTATTGCCACGGCTACGAACTCGACGAGGGGAACATTGGCGTGCTGGCCACCGGCGAGCTGTCAATGCATCAAGCACTGTTGCTGCCCGATTGGGGGCGCGTTACGCTCTTCCTTAACGACAGTTTCGTGCCAAACGATGCGCAGAGGGCGGCTCTGGACCGGCGCGGCGTCACGATTGATTCGACGCCCGTTGTCCGGATCGACGGCGAAGCCGATGTCGTACTACAGGACGGCAGATGCCAGCCGATGAGGGGTTTGTTCGTCGCACCGCGCACGGCGGTCAGCGGATCGCTTGCACGGCAGCTTGGTTGCACCATGGAAGAAGGTCCGATGGGTGAATTCGTCGCGACCGACGCAATGAAGGCAACCAATGTGCAGGGGGTGTTCTGTTGCGGCGACATGGCGCGGGCAGCCGGGAACGTGGCCCTCGCTGTCGCTGATGGGGTGATCGCCGGAATTGCAGCGCATCGCTCGCTGATCGCTGAACTGCATCAAGTTGTCTAACAAGGCGCTCGTTGACCTGCGCAGCAATGTATGCTTCTGGGCGAACTCGGAGGTTCCGCAATGCTCGATATGCGTCCCTTCTTTACTCTGCAGGCGAAAAAATTCTTTCGCTAAAGCTACTTAAGCTTCGGTTAAGCCGCAGTAAGCATTTGTAAAGGACAACCCCGAGCCGCCGGTGGAGACGTATATTGAAACCGTTGGATTCAAGTCTCCCCTCCCATCTGAATGGGTTCACCCACGGCGCCTTTGGCCCCGTGGGTTTTTTCTTTTACGCCGCAGCCAGCGCCGTCAACGGCTCGCCGGTCACGCGGCAGATGCGCCAATCCGGCAGGATCTCCGCGCCCATCGACTTGTAGAAGTTGATCGCAGGCGTATTCCAGTCCAGCACCGACCACTCGAAGCGGCCGCACTGGCGCTCGACGGCGATGCGCGCGAGGTGCTTGAGCATCCGGCTGCCGTAGCCCTTGCCGCGGTGGACTTGGCGCACGTACAGGTCTTCCAGGTACAAGCCCTTCTTGGTCAGGAAGGTCGAGAAGTTGTGGAAGAACAGGGCAAAGGTCACCACTTCGCCATTGGCCTCGCCGATGATCGCTTCGCAGGACGGTTTGGCGCCGAACAGGCCTTCGTGCAGCAGGTCTTCCGTCGCCACCACCATGTGCTCCAGTTTCTCGAACACGGCAAGCTCGACGATCATCGACATGATGTGGGTGACGTCGGCAGGCGTAGCAGGGCGGATGGTGAAAGTCTGTTCAGTGGTCATGGTGTTTCGAGAGGTGCGTCGAGCGCATCGGTCAGGTTGATGGTAGGGGCCTTGCGTTTAGGCGTGTACATGGCCCAGGCGACGCTGCCCAGGCAAACCGCCATCCCCAACCACTCGATGGGGCCGGGGCGGTAGTGTTCGAGCTTGATCGACATGAGCACCGACAGCACCGGCGTGATGACGCCGATGTAGACGGCCTTGGCCGAGCCGATGCGGTTGATCAGCGTGAAGTAGCAGATGAAGGCGACGACCGAGCCGAAGATGGCCAGGTGCAGCAGGCCCAGTACGTAGCTGGTGGTGTGCGGCAGGATGAAGGACTGGCCGCTGGCCACGCACCACAGCGCGACCATGCAGGTGCCCCAGAACATCGACCAGCCGGTGGTCAGGATCAGATTGGTCGACTGTTCGCGCACCTTGCCGACCACGATGCTGCCGGCCGCGCTGGCGATCGAGGCGCCGATGCCGAGCAGCAGACCGAGCAGCATATGCGGCTGGCCGCCCGCGCCCTGGATCGAATGCCAGAACAGCAGCACCACGCCGGCGATGGCGCCGACGCCGGCGGTCCAGGTCTTGCGCGGGATCGGCGTGCCGAACACGAAGCGCGACAGCAGCGGCGTCCAGAACACCATCAGCGCGAACAGCACGGCCACCAGGGCCGATACCACGTACTGTTCGGAGTTGTAGGTGCAGACATACGACAGGCCGAACGTGAAGAAACCTTGCAGCAAAGTCCACTTCTGCACGCGCCAGGGCAGGCGCAATTTGTCGCCGCGCACCAGGCACCAGAGGAACAGGGCGCCGGAGGCCAGCGCGAAGCGGTAAACCACCGACACGGCGGGCGGTATCTCGCCAAGCTGCAGGGTGATGGCCCAGAAGGTGGAACCCCAGATCAGGGACGCGATGGTGAAGAGGACGTAGGATGGCATCCGGAAAGTATACGTGCTTTCCGTGTTTCATTGTGGCAGCGGCCCGAAACTTCGGCCGCCTGTGTCGTCAGTGCGTCACGCGCGTGTTGTAGCCATTGCTGAGCAGGCGCACGCGTTCGCCGGGGCGGAACATTTCGTCGGCAGGCTGGGTGACGGCGCGCAGTTCGCCGCTGTCGAGTTTTACGGTGATCTCGAAGCCGGCGCGGTTGCTGGCATTGCGCTCCACGTGCTGGCCGATCAGGCCGCCGGCCACGGCGCCGATCAGACCCGTGGCGATGGCGCCCTTGCCGCCGCCAGCCTCGGAGCCGGCCAGGCCGCCCAGCGCCGCGCCGGACATGGTGCCGACGCCGGATTCCGGACTGGCGATGGTGACGTTGCGCACGGATTCGACGGTGCCCATGCGCACCACCTGTTCGTTCATGGTCTGGTAGCTGTTGTACACGCTGCCCGACTCGGGCGGGGTGGCACAGCCGGCCAGGATGCCGGTCAAGGCCAGGATGGCGGCAGCAGTCTTCATGATGTGCTCCTAAAACCTCAGCCTACTCTTTTAATACGCGACATTCAAACGGCGGTACAGGAAGCCGAGCACGAACAGCGGACCGATCAGCAGGAAGCGCAGGTCGTCGAAGAAGGAGGGCTTCTTGCCTTCGATCTTGTGGCCGATGAACTGGCCGATCCAGGCCACCACGAAGATCGCGATCGACAGCGGCAGCACCGTCATCGGCGGCATCAAAGCCAACACCGCCAGCATCAGGGCGCTCATCAGGAGCATGCCGAAGGCGAAGGGGCGCGACAGCTTGAAGTAATAGACCATCGCCGCCAGGGAGGCAATCACGGCGAGCGCCGGATGGATGCTCCACAGGATGCCCAGCAGCGAGAACACGATCACCGGCACGCACACGAAATGGATCAGCTCATTGGTCGGATTGCGGTGGCTTTCGCTGTACTGTTCGAGCAGGGTGTCGATGGTGCGCATCTGGGTCTCCTTGGTGTTATGAAGACATCGTAGCAGCCGCCGCGGCTGCGGTCACGGTTTCCATCGCCGCCATGGGCAGCGGCAGCGCACGCGGCGTCGCGCGCACGTGCATGTAGGGGTGGTTCGCGAACACCTCCGACACCCACTCGACGAATACCCGCACCTTGGCCGACAGGTGGCGGTTCTGCGGATAGACCACGTGCACCGGCAGCGGATCGCTGGTCCAGTCGGACAGCAGCTGCACCATGCGGCCGGCCGCCACGTGTTCGGCCAGCAGGTAGTCGGTCATCTGGATCACGCCCAGGCCGGCCAGGCCCGCATGCACGTAGGCGTTGGAATCGTTCAGCGCGATCACGCCGCGCATGGCGATGTCGATGCGCTCTTCGCCGCGGCGGAAATCCCAGTCGTAGATCTTGCCTGTCTTGGCCGAGAAATAGTTCACGCAGCGATGGCGCTCGAGGTCGCGCGGGTGCTGGGGCACGCCAAACTTGTCGAGGTAGCCCGGCGATGCCGCGGTCAGGAAGTTGACCACGCCGACCCGGCGCGCGATCAGGTTGCCGTCCACCAGCTCGCCGCCGCGGATCGCGCAGTCGACGCCTTCCTCGACCAGGTCGACCGGACGGTCGGTGCTGCCCAGTTCCATCATGATGTCCGGATAGCGCTCGAAGAAGCCGGGCAGGGCGGGAATCAGCACCTCGCTGGCCAGGCCGGTCGGCATGTCCACGCGCAGGCGCCCGCTCGGCGACAGGCGCGTGCGCGACAGCGATTCCTCGGCGTCGCGCACGTCGGACAGGATGCGTACGCAGCGTTCGTAATAGGCGGCGCCGTCGGTGGTCACCGTCACCAGGCGGGTGGTCCGGTGCAGCAGCTTGGTCGACAGCGCCGTCTCCAGCGACTGCACCAGGGTCGATACCGTGGCCTTGGGCATCTGCAGGGTGTCGGCCGCGCGCGTGAAGCTGCCGGCGTCGACAACCTGCACGAAGACTTCCATGGCTTGCAGCTTATTGTTCATTTGGATTGTTCAAGGATCTGAATAATGGATTCGCGATTGCGGTATTTATCAGATTCTAGTTCATGTCTATAGTGTCGGCACGGTCACTGATAAAGTGACATCCACACACGGGAGCAGGTCATGAAATATCGCGATTCAATTGTTGCAAGCCTGGCGCTGGCACTGAGTGTCGCGCTCATGGGCAGCGTGGTCGGCACCGGCGTCTATGCGAACGCCGCCGCCAGCGAAGCCGCCGGTTATTCGGCCCTGTTCCACGTGGTGGCAAGCAAAGTCGCGCAGCAGGAAGTACAGCAAGGAGTAGAGCAATGAGTTCGGCCGTTCTGAACAATGAGCAGGGCGTGGAAGACCACGAGCTGGTGGTGAAGGATCTCGAGGTCGCCGGTTTCGAGGCTCCGCTGGCGGGGCGCCTGTACCGCGCAGCCGTGGACGGCAAGCGCGACATCCTGATCGTGTTCTTCCACGGCGGCGGCTTCGACGACGGCGATCTCGACGAGGCCGACGGCTTCCTGCGCCGTCTCGCCGACGCGAGCGGCTACCCGGTGGTGCTGTCCTCGACCTACACGCTGGCGCCCGTCAAACCCTTCCCGGCGGCGGCCGAGGATGCGCATGCCGTCGTCAACTGGGCCAAGAAGAACAAGACCAAGCTCGGCTGGACCGGCAAGCGCCTGATCGTGGCCGGCATCGAAGCCGGCGGCAACCTGGCGGCGGTGGCGGCGATGATGTCGCGCGACCGCGGCGGCCCGGCGCTGGCAGGCCAGATCCTGATCATGCCGATGCTGGATCCCGGCCTGTCGAGCTGCTCGATGCGCGAGATGCCGACCTGCCCCGATAAGGCCAGGGTGTTCGACGAATGCGCGGCCGCCTACCGCGGCTATCTGCCGCACGCCGCCGACCGCAGCCACCCGTACGCATCGCCGCTGCAGTCGAGCCGATTGAAGAACCTGCCGCCGGCCCTGATCCTGTCGGCCGACGACGACCCCTTGCGCGACGAGGCCGAAGCCTACGGCGCGAAGCTGATCAACGCGGGCGTGAAGACCACGGTGCGGCGGATGGCGCCCGCCCGCATCGAGGAACCGAACGCCCGTAACGAATGTGCCTGTACCGGGCATGCCTTGCACGAAATCGCCAACTTCATCGCCGGGCTCGAATCCGACAACGCCCCGCCCGGCAGCTGATCTGTCACGGATCGCCCGGCTGGAACGTCTAGCCGGTAACGCTTAGTACGACCAAAACCAGAACAACGTGCCCGTTTCCGGGCATGGGGGACCTGTCTTTTCTGCGTTTCTGTCTGCATCCCGCATGCAAGACCGGAAGGGACCGCTTTCGCCTAATTATTAATAAGTCATCAAGATCGGAGGGCTCACTCATGAAAGCTATTCATCAATTACGGACCGTTGCACGTCCCGTCGTCCTGGCGCTCGGCGCCGCAGGTATCGCCGCCCTGATTGCCGGTTGCTCGGACGCCACCGGCAAGGCCGCCGAAGCCCAGCCCCAGGCCCAGGCCGGACCACCGGTGTCCGCCGCGGTCGTGGTCGAGAAGCAGGTCGCCGACACCCAGGAGTTCTCGGGCCGCCTGGAAGCCGTCGAACACGTCGAGATCCGTCCGCGCGTGTCCGGCTTCATCACCGCCGTCAACTTCAAGCCCGGCGCCACGGTCAGGAAAGGCGAGGTGCTGTTCGTGATCGATTCCCGTCCCTTCCAGGCCGAAGCCGAGCGCGCCGATGCCGCCGCCAAGGCCGCACGTGCCAAAGCCGAACTGGCGAAGCTGGAACTGAGCCGCGCCGAGCGCCTGTTGGGCGACAAGGCCATCGCCCAGCGCGAATACGATGCCAGCGCCTCCGCGCAGAAGGAACTGGAAGCGAACGCTCGCGCCGCCCAGGCCCAGTACGAAACCGCGAAGCTGAACGTCGCTTACACCCGCGTCGTCTCGCCGATCGACGGCCGCGTCTCGAAGGCCGAGATCACGCTGGGCAACCTGGTCGACGCCTCCAGCCTGCTGACCTCCGTGGTCTCGACCGACCGCATCTACGCCAGCTTCGACGGCGACGAAGACACCTACCTGCGCGTCCGTTCGCAGGCCCACAGCGGCCAGCCGGTCACGGTGAAGGTCGGCCTGGCCAACGAGGAAGGCTTCCCGCACGAGGGCCAGCTGGAATTCGTCGACAACCAGCTCGACACCCGCGCCGGCAGCGTGCGCATGCGCGCCACCTTCGCCAACAAGGACGACGTGATGGCGCCCGGCCTGTTCGCCCGCGTGCAGATCGGCGGCGGCAGCGAAAAGCCGGCGCTCCTGATCAGCGACCGCGCGGTCGGCACCGACCAGAGCCACAAGTTCGTGTTCGTGGTCGGCAAGGACGGCAAGGCCGAATACCGCGAAGTGAAACTGGGCCCGGTGGTGGACGGCCTGCGCGTCGTGAAGAACGGCCTGAAGCCGGGCGAGAAGATCGTCGTCAACGGCTTGCAGCGCGTGCGTCCGGGTTCGCCGATCACCGCACAGACCGTGCCGATGGTGGCCAACCTCGGCAATGCGAAGGACAAGTCCGCGCAGCTGGCCATGGCAGATGCAAAATAAGAAGGAATCAATCACATGAACATCTCACGCTTTTTCGTCGACAAGCCGATCTTCGCGGCGGTGTTGTCGGTCATCGTTTTCGTGGCCGGCCTCATCTCGATCTTCCAGCTGCCGATCTCCGAGTACCCGGAAGTGGTGCCGCCGTCCGTGGTGGTGCGCGCCCAGTATCCGGGTGCGAACCCGAAGGTGATCGCGGAAACCGTCGCCACCCCGATCGAACAGGAGATCAACGGCGTCGAGGACATGCTCTACATGACCTCGCAGAACACCTCGGACGGCGCGCTGCAGCTGACCGTGACCTTCAAGATCGGCACCAACGTCGAGCAGGCCGAGACGGCCGTGCAGAACCGCGTCCAGCGCGCGCTGCCGCGCCTGCCGGAAGAGGTGCGCCAGATCGGTGTCACCACCGTCAAGAGCTCGCCCAACATCACGATGGTGGTCCACCTGAATTCGCCGGACGGCCGCTATGACGACCTGTACCTGCGCAACTACGCGACCCTGAACGTCAAGGACCAGCTGGCGCGCATCACCGGCATGGGCGACGTCCAGCTGTTCGGTTCGGGCGACTACGCGATGCGCGTCTGGCTCGATCCGCAGAAGGTCGCCGCACGCGGCCTGACCGCCAGCGACGTCGTGAACGCGATCCGCGAGCAGAACGTGCAGGTTGCGGCCGGCGTGGTCGGCCAGGGTCCGTCGAAAGGCGCCGACTTCCAGCTGACCGTGAACACCCAGGGCCGCCTGCAGTCGGAAGAAGAGTTCGGCAACATCGTCGTGAAGACCAGCCAGGACGGCGCAACCACGCTGCTGAAGGACGTGGCGCGCCTGGAAATGGGCTCGAACTCCTATGCACTGCGCTCGCTGCTCGACAACAAGTCGGCCGTCGCGATCCCGATCTTCCAGTCGCCGACCGCCAATGCGCTGCAGCTGTCGACCGACGTGCGCAACAAGATGGAAGAGCTGTCGAAGGACTTCCCGCAGGGGATGAAGTACAGCATCGTCTACGACCCGACCCAGTTCGTCCGCGAGTCGATCGACTCCGTCGTCCACACCCTGATCGAAGCGGTGGTACTGGTGGCGCTGGTCGTGATCGTGTTCCTGCAGACCTGGCGCGCCTCCGTGATTCCGCTGCTCGCGGTGCCGGTGTCGGTGGTCGGTACCTTCGCCGTGATGCTGGGCTTCGGTTTCTCGATCAACACGCTGTCCCTGTTCGGGCTGGTGCTGGCGATCGGTATCGTGGTCGACGACGCCATCGTGGTGGTGGAGAACGTCGAGCGCAACATCGAGAACGGCCTGAGCCCGCACGACGCTACCGTGCAGGCGATGAAAGAAGTGTCCGGTCCGATCATCGCGATCGCCCTGGTGCTGTGCGCCGTGTTCGTGCCGATCGCTTTCGTGTCCGGCCTGACCGGCCAGTTCTACCGCCAGTTCGCGCTGACCATCGCGATTTCGACCGTGATCTCGGCCTTCCTGTCGCTGACCCTGGCCCCGGCCCTGTCGGCAGTGCTGCTGCAGCCGCACGGCGCCAAGAAGGATGCGCTGACCCGCGGCATGGATGCCGTGTTCGGCCGCTTCTTCAAGGGCTTCAACCGTTTCTTCCAGCGCTCCTCGCACGCCTATGAAGGCGGCGTGAAGAGCGTCCTGAAGCGCAAGAGCGCATCGCTGGGCGTGTACGCACTGCTCGCGATCGCCGGCATCTTCATGTTCAAGGCGGTGCCGCCGGGCTTCGTGCCGGCACAGGACAAGGCTTACCTGATCGGCTTCGCCCAGCTGCCGGATGCCGCCTCGCTGGACCGCACCGATGAAGTGATCCGCAAGATGTCCGATATCGCCAAGGGTATCCCGGGCGTGGAATCGTCGATCGCCTTCCCGGGCCTGTCGATCAACGGCTTCACCAATGCGCCGAATGCGGGTATCGCCTTCGTCAGCCTGAAGCCCTTCGACCAGCGCAAGGGCAAGGAGCAAAGCGCCGAAGCCATCGCCGGCGAGATCAACAAGCGCATGGGCGCCATCGAGGACGCCTTCGTGATGGTGCTGCCGCCGCCGCCGGTGAACGGCCTGGGCACCACGGGCGGCTTCAAGATGATGATCGAAGACCGCGGCAACCTCGGCTACGATGAGCTGAACAAGGCGGTGCAGGCCTTCATGGCCAAGGCCGCGACCGACAAGCGCCTGCAAGGTGTGTTCTCGGGCTACCAGATCAACGTGCCGCAGCTGTTCGCCGACGTCGACCGCGTGAAGGCCAAGCAGCTGGGTATCTCGCTGGCCGAGATCAACCAGACCTTGCAGATCAACCTCGGTTCGCTGTACGTGAACGATTTCAACCAGTTCGGCCGTACCTACCAGGTGCGCGTGCAGGCCGACGCCCCGTTCCGTTCGCAGCGCGAGCAGATCGCCCAGCTGAAGGTCCGCAGCGGCACCGGCGAGATGATTCCGCTGTCCTCGATCATGAAGATCAAGGACACCTACGGCCCGGACCGCGTCCAGCGCTACAACAGCTACGTCGCCGCCGAAATGAACGGCGGCCCGGCCCCGGGTGTCTCGTCGGGCCAGGCCCAGGCTGCGATGGAGGAGATCGCCCGCGAAGTGCTGCCGAAGGGGATCACCTACGAATGGACCGACCTGACCTACCAGGACATCCTGGCCGGTAACACCATGATCTACGTGTTCCCGCTGTGCGTGCTGCTGGTGTTCCTGGTGCTGGCCGCGCAGTACGAAAGCTGGACCCTGCCGTTGGCCGTGATCCTGATCGTGCCGATGTCGATCCTGTGCGCCCTGATCGGCGTGAAGCTGACCGGCGGCGACAACAACGTGTTCACCCAGATCGCCCTGTTCGTGCTGGTCGGCCTGGCCTCGAAGAACGCGATCCTGATCGTGGAGTTCGCGGTGGAACTGGAGCAGCACGGCCGCAGCGTCGTCGCCGCCGCGCTGGAGGCTTGCCGCCTGCGTCTGCGTCCGATCCTGATGACCTCAATCGCTTTCATCATGGGCGTGCTGCCGCTGGTCTTCTCGCACGGCGCCGGCGCCGAGATGCGCCACGCGATGGGCGTGGCGGTGTTCGCCGGCATGCTGGGCGTGACCTTCTTCGGCCTGTTCCTGACGCCGCTGTTCTACGTCCTGCTGCGGTCCCTGGCGCTGCGTCTCGGCAAACCCGTCATCCATGGCGTGCCGGTCACGGGCCTGGGTAACGACCTCGAAGGAGCAACGAAATGAGTGTAACGATGATCAATCCGGTTCACCCGACGCCGCAGGCCGAGCAGGCCTGGGATCGGGCTCTCGATGAAGCCCTGGCGCGGCCGAAGCGCCGTACGCTGGCGCAGCCGGTGGTGAAGACTGTGGCGAAGTTCGCGCCGCGCTTTGCGACTGTGCTGGCGGCGCTGCTGCTGAGTGCCTGTGCAGCGCCGGCCTTCAAGCAGCCGGCGGTGTCGACGCCGGTGGCGTTCAAGGAGGCGCAGGTGGTTACGCTGGCCGCATCGCCGGAAGCCGTGCGTAGCGCCGCCGATGGCACGACCTGGAAGATTGCGCAGCCGGCCGAAACCCAGCCGCGCGGCGAGTGGTGGAAGGCGTTTCACGACGCCCGCCTCGACAGCCTGATCGCGCAGGCCACGGCCAGCAACCAGAATCTGTCGGTGGCGGCGGCGCGCGTGAAGCAGGCAAGGGCCATCGCCGGCATCGCTGAAGCCGACCGCATCCCGCAGGTGGGCGTGGGTGTCGGCGCCCAGCGTGCGCGCCTGTCGCCGCTGGAAGCGAATGTGGCGCCTGGCACGTCCATCGCGCCGGCCACCAGCTACCGTGCGTCCCTGAGCGCCAGCTACGAGCTGGATCTGTTCGGCCGCGTGTCGAGCAACGTAGCGGCGGCGCGCGGCGATGCTGGTGCGGTTGAAGCGACTTATCGTTCAGTGCTGCTGTCGCTGCAGGCCGACGTCGCCCAGACCTACTTCCGGCTACGCGCCCTGGACGCCGAGCTGGCGACCGTGAACCAGACCGTGCGTCTGCGCGAAGAGAGCGTGCGTGTGACCGGCCGCCGCTTCGAGCTGGGCGACATCGGTGAGTTCGACCTGTCGCGGGCAAAGACCGAACTGTCGACGGCGCGCGCCGAGGCCATCGGCCTGCAGCGCCAGCGCGCCACCGCGGAACATGCGCTGGCGGTGCTGCTGGGCCAGCCCGCCTCGAACTTCGGCGCCGCCAGCGATCCGCTCGAAGCGAGCGCCAGCCTGCCGCTGATCCCGGCCGGCCTGCCATCGAGCCTGCTCGAGCGCCGACCCGACATCGCCGGCGCCCAGCGCGCGATGGAAGCGGCCAACGCGCGCATCGGCGTGGCGCGGTCGGCGATGTTCCCGGCGCTGAGCATCGCCGCGGACGGCGGCGGCGTGGCCGGCGCATTCGGCGACGTGTTCAAGTGGAGCAGCCGTTCCTGGCTGCTGGGCGCGACGCTGGCGATGCCGCTGATCGACGGCGGCCGCAACCGCAGCAACGTGGTGCGCAGCGAGGCCGCGCTGGAAGAAGCGGTGGGCAGCTACCGCCAGAGCGTGCTGGTGGCCTTTGCCGAAGTCGAGGACAACCTGGCCGGTTTGCGCGTGCTGGCGGGGCAGGGTGCCGAAATCGACCAGGCCGTTGCCGCCGCGCGGCGCTCGGCCGATCTGGCGCAGAAGCTGTACGACGCCGGCCGCTCCGGCTACCTGGAGCTGCTGGATGCCCAGCGCAACCTGGCGGCGGTCGAGCGCACCGCGGTGCAGCTGCGCGGCGACCGCGCGATCACTACGGTGGCGCTGATCCGTGCGCTGGGCGGTGGTTGGGGTGCGGCGCCGGCTGGTTCTTCGGCATCTACCGTGGCGCTGGCCAGCAAATGAAGTGAGTCGGTAGTTTTCGTTGTAAGCCCTTTGCGGCGGCATGTGCGAGCGTGCCGCCGTTTTTTTCTCTGCGCCGCTACAATCCTTTGCATGACTAGCCCAGCACTGGAATCCACCTCCCTGCTCACCGGCCTCGCACCGGTCATCGCGCCCGACACGCGCATCCTCATCCTGGGCAGCTTCCCCGGCGCCCAATCGCTGGCGGCCCAGCAGTATTACGCCCATCCGCGGAATCAGTTCTGGAAGCTGGTCGGCGCTCTGGTCGAGGAAGACTTGTATAACCTGCCCTACGACGAACGCCTGCCGCGCCTGCTCGCGCACCGCTTCGGCCTGTGGGACGTGCTGGCCGCCTGCGAGCGCGAGGGCAGCCTGGACTCCGCCATCCGCAAGCCGGCTGCCAACGATTTCGACCGGCTGCATCACCTGTGCCCGATGCTGGAAACGGTCGGCTTCAATGGCCAGGCTTCGGGTAAATTCGCGGCGCAGTTCGAGCAGGCTGGTTATCGCACGGTGGTGCTGCCTTCATCGTCGCCGGCGCACATGGCAATGAGTTTCGAGCAGAAGCTGGCCGTGTGGCGCAAACTGGTCGATGCCAGCCTGGATACCGGCAGCACGGCCCAGCTATTCTGAGGTATTTGTGCAGCGCAAAACGAACCGTGCTACACTACGTGATCGGTCAGGTCTTGATGGTCCTGCCGTTCCCCTCGAAAGGTACGCGACGCCCCATGTGTAATGGCGCGAGCGAGCAAGCCGGCAGGGGATGTCATTCCACATACGTTGGTCGGTTTACACGATGGATTCACCTGGCAGATAGCCTGGGCGTCCGGGCTCCGCACCTTGCAGATAGCATGGGCTGGAGCGGCGATTAAGGCATTGGCGTCACATTGAAACGAAGCCCGCAGTGAGCGGGCTTTTTTTTTCCACCATCCTACCGAACTGGAGTATGCAGATGGCAAAAGAAGAACTGATCGAGATGAATGGCGTTGTTTCCGAGGTCCTGCCCGACTCGCGTTTTCGCGTGGATTGCGAAAACGGCCACAAGCTGATCGCTTACACCGCGGGCAAGATGAAGAAGAATCACATCCGCATCCTGGCCGGCGACCAGGTGAGCCTGGAACTGTCGCCCTACGACCTGAGCAAGGGCCGCATTACCTTCCGCCACATCGAAAAGCGCGGTGCACCGGCACCCCGTTCGAACTTCCGCGGCCGTCGCTGACATCTCTCCGTCGCGCCAGCCCTTTTTTTCTGGCGCAACGTCCCCATATCGGTTCCATCCCCCAATCTCCACACGGCTCGACACTGCAGCCGGAGCCGTTTTTCCCGACTTCGACCCTGTCAACCGCCCCAGGCGCTGCGTCAGCATTGCCTGGGTGTTGGACATTGGCATTAACGAATTAATGAAAAGGACACGAGATGAAAGAAGATCTGATTGAAATGCATGGCAAGGTTACCGAAGTGCTGCCGGAAATGCGCTTCCGCGTGGATCTCGAGAACGGCCACCAGCTGGTCGCTTATACCTCCGGCCGGATGAAGCGGAACCATATCCGCATCATCGCCGGCGACCGCGTTACGCTGGAGATGTCGCCGTACGATCTGAACAAGGGGCGAATCACCTTCCGCCACCTCGACAGGCAGGGTATGCCGAAGCCGGCGCCGCGCCCGCGCCGCCACTAAGAGCGCCGACCTCGCGCGGGCCTAGCGCATGCCGAGATGGCGCAGGTGGGCCAGCTTGGCGTTGTACAGGCTGCGGGTGTCCTGGCGCGTGCTGGTATCGGCAGCCAGCGCCAGCTGCTCCCGGGCCTCGTCGATCTCGCCGAGGCGCAGCAGGGTCGCCGCCAGCCAGAAGTGGAATTCGTCGTAGTAGGGCGCACGCTTGACCTCGCGCTCGAACAGATTCCGCGCTTCGTTGTAATCCCCGTTATGGTAGGCCGTCACGCCCTTGTTGAAGTAGTGGAAGGGCGGGATCGGCTCGATCCTGGCGACGCGCTGCGCGATCGCCTTCGCCTCCTCCGTTTTACCTTGCGCTACCAGGACCGGCTCCAGGTTGCGCAGGGCGGCGGCGCTCTCCGGTTCGCGCATCAGCGCGGCGCGGTAGGCCCGCTCGGCCATGGCCAGGTTGCCGTGGCGTTCATAGACCACCCCCAATGTGTTGTAGGCCAGCGCCGTGCGCGGATTGCCGCGCGTGGCTGCGCGCGCCCACCAGTAGGCATCGTCGAGCTTGCCCTGCACCATGGCTTCGGCGGCCCGGTTGTTCTGGTACATCATGACGATGTCTTCTTCTTCCAGCGGCTGCATATACCGACTGTCGGCGCGCTGGTCGGGCAGGAAGTCGACCACCAGCGAGCGTTCCGGGTCCGCGCCTGACAACAGGTCGGGCAGGCGGTAGTCCAGCACCAGGTTCACGTGGCCGCTGAGCAGGTAGAGGCCGCCGCTGCGGCTCCAGCTTTCCTCCAGCAGCACGTTCTGGTAGCGGACCTTCATGCCGAGTTCCTTGGCGAAGGCCGCCGTCATGATCACCAGCGACATGCAGTTGCCGGCACGGTCGCGGTAGGTTTCGGCGGCGTTGCGCGTATAGGTGGCGTCGTAGTCGAGCTTCAGACCGGTCTTGCTGCCGTTGTACAGGGCCTCGAGCAGGCCGTGTTCCTTGCCGCGCGTGCGCAGCCTGTTCTGGAAAAAGGCGCTGTGCAGGTAGTCGCGCATCTCCGGACTGAGCGTGAACAGGTTGCTGGTGTCGACCGGCGTTGACGGCGGGCCGAAGGCAGCGTCGCTGTACAGGTCTGGGGTGGGGGGGAGTTGCGGGGTGCTGGCGCAGCCGCACAGCAGCACCAGCAGGATTGCCACGAGGTGTCTCATCTGTTCCTCCGTCAGCCGGTCGACTTTTTTCTTTCAGTATCGGCCTGTGCTGGGGAGATGTAAAGACGCTCTCGTGGGGGAAGTTAGTCCTCGTCGTGGAAGGCTTCGTGCAGCTCGTCGAGCAGTTCGGCGGTTTCTTCGTCCGACAGGCCGAGGTAGGCGCAGGCGCGCGCGCCGCCCTTGTTCCACTCCAGGGATCCGCCGTGGCCCTGGTATTTGCAGATCGCGTTTTCGGCCAGCAGCGACAGCGCTACCAGCGACCGCAGCGGCCCGGCGGTATTGGCGTCGTCCAGCACGGCGTAGTCGTGGTGGTGCAGGATGGCCCAGGCGACGTGATCCGACAGGCCCCAGTTCCGCGCCAGCAGGCAGCCGATCGCCGCGTGCGAGGTCGCATGGCGCTCTTCCTCCAGCGCCGTGAATGGGCGCTCCGCTTCGAGCGAGGCGGCGGCATAGGTGGCGGCGTAATCGGCAAAGCGGTCCATCAGCAGCGGCAGGCCGGTGTCGCAGAACAGACCGAAGGTATGCGCGACGTCGGCTTCGCCCATGCGCAGGCGGCGCGACAGGAACACCATCGCCTGCGCACGGCGGCTCGAGATATCCCAGAAGCTGGCCAGGGCGGCGCTGTTGGACGGAATCGCCTGGCGTGCCAGCAGGCCCGTCATCAGGGACGCGACCTGGTTGATGCCGAGGAAAAGGATCGCCTGTTCGATCGACTTGGCCTTGCGGCGACCGCCATACACCGCCGAGTTCGCAAGCTTCAGCAGCGCGCCCGACATGCCGACGTCGCTGGCGACGATGCGGCCGATGGCCTCGGGGCTCGGATCGGGCGACGACAGTTCGCGCTGCAGGTCCGCCAGCAGGCTGGGACGGGGCGGGATGCGGATCGACTTGATCAGGGTGTCGACGGGATCCTCGGCGGTGCTCGGGCGCGCCAGGGCGGATGCAGTGCTCATGGTAGGAGGGGAAAACAATGCTGCACGGAAATATGTGCAAAGCTCGTCACTATAAACGACTGCAGCGTAAGTTGCATCAAAGTATTGATTTTGTGTAGCAAATAGCACAGTCGCTATTGTCACAATTGCACTGCTGTCTGTGCGACTCGCCGGACGCAGCCGTTATAAGATTGTTACATGTCTTCTACCATTCTTGCCGGTATCGATTTTCTTGCCCCTTCGTCCCTGGTGGCGCGCCAGCTGATCGGCGTGACCGTGCTGTTCGGCGGCGTCGGCGGCCGCATCGTCGAAACCGAAGCCTATGACGGCGAGGATCCGGCCTCGCACAGCTATTCCGGTCCCACCGAGCGTAATTTCGCCATGTTCGGCCCGCCCGCGCATGCCTACGTTTACCGCTCCTATGGCATCCACTGGTGCCTGAACTTCGTGTGCCGGGAAGAGGGACATGGCGCCGGGGTGCTGATCCGCGCCCTCGAACCCGTGACCGGGCTGGAGCAGATGCGCGAGCGGCGCGGTACGACTGACGAATGGCTGCTGTGTTCCGGGCCGGGCAAGCTGACCCAGGCGCTGGGGGTGACGCGGGCGCAGAACGGCACGTCGCTGGCGCAGCCGCCGTTCGAGCTGGCCGCTGCGCCGAAAGGCATCGAGGTGGTGAGCGGTCCGCGCATCGGCATTTCGAAGGCGGTCGACGTGCCGTGGCGCTTCGGACTGAAGGGGTCGCGCTACGTCAGCAAACCCTTCCGTTGAGCGCCAGGCACCCAAGGCTTACTTCTTGTAGATGCCGGCTTCGAGCGTGACGTCGCCGACCTTGTAGATATACGAGGTCTTGGCTTCGACCTTGCCGCTGGACGGGTTCTTGAACTTGTAGTCGACCCAGCCCTTGCCCTTGGTCTTGGCGACGTCGAGGATCTCGCGGCGGAACAGCTTGCCGTCGACGTCAGGCACGTCGAGCAGATCCTTGCCCACCATCGCCGGATTGACCGGATTGGCCAGCACCACGCCCTTGTTGTCGCGCATGACCAGGTAGAGCGGGCCCTGCACGTATTCCGGGTCCTTGGCATTGATCTGCTTGATCATTTCATCCTTGCCCTTCGCCTTCATGAAGGCGGCGCCTTTTTCGACCAGGGCGATTGCATCCTTCTCGCTGGGTTCGTTGGCAAAGGCAAAGCTGCAGACACTGGCGGCGGCGATCAGCAGGACGGTATGCCGGAATCGATTCATAGTTTCCTCCAAAAAATTATTGACCAGAGGAACTTTAACGCCGTGTTTACGCGGGCTCTTGTTCGAGCGCAAAGCCGGGCTGTCTGCGGACGCGCAAGCAAGAATTTGTGAGTATTGCTTTTCGGTCTTTAAAGTTGCGTGACCGCAATTTTACGTTTTCCTCCTGTACTTACCATGGTTTTGTTTCCCAGCGGGAAGGACTTCCGCGCGAAACGCGCCTTCACCTCTCTCCTGCGGGTCCTTCGCCCGCGCTTCCACTCACGTGAACATGAGGTAACCATGTATAAGATTGCAATAATCGGATTGGGCCCGCGCGGCCTGTCCGTGTTCGATCGCATCATTGCTTATGCCAGGAATGATGCGAGCGCCACCCCGCTCGAGCTGTATGTCTTCGATGGCAAGGAATTCGGCCCGGGCTGCCACACCACCGACCAGGGCTCGCATCTGCTGGTGAATACGGTGGCGTGCCAGATGACGCAGTTTTCCGACGACACGGTGCGCGGCGGCGGCCCGCTGCTGTACGGTCCCTCGTTTGCCGACTGGTTGAGCAGCAAGAGCGGCAGTGCGCCGGGCGCGCAAGCCGGCCACGTCGACATCGACCGCAACGGCTATTACTCGCGCGCCCTGTTCGGCGATTACCTGCGCTGGTGCTTCGAGTACGTGAAGAAGCTGGCGCCGCCGCACGTGACGATCTACCTGCACAACTTCTCCACCGTCGAAGATCTGGAGTGGCAGGGCGACGGCTGGCAGGTTTCCTACGACGGCCAGGCCTATCCGGCCGACTTCGTGTTCCTGACCACCGGCCACGCGCGCAAGATCCCGACCGAGTCCGAGCGCGAGCTGACGCACAAGGTCGAAGCCGGGCGCGAACGCAATCCGCGCCTGCAGCTGGTGCTGGAGCCTTACCCGATCCGCAACGCGGTGTCGGGCGTGACGGAGCGCGACACGGTGGCGATCGAAGGCATGGGCCTGACCACCTGCGACCTGGTGGCCCAACTGACCACGGCGCGCGGCGGTGTCTTCGAAGCCTGCGGCAAGATGGAGCCGGCCGGGCGCCTGCGCTACCGGCCCTCCGGCAAGGAACCGCGCATCCTGCTGTATGCGCGTTCCGGTCTGCCGCTGACGGCGCGCGCGGTCAACCAGAAGGGCGTGTTCGGCCAGTACAAGGCGAAGTTCCTGACCCTCGCCAAGGTCGAAGAGCTGCGCGCCGCCGCCCCCGGCGGCCAACTCGATTTCCAGCAGCAGATCATGCCGCTGCTGTGGTGCGACATGCAGTTCTCCTATTACTTCTCCTACCTGCACCAGCGCCACGACCGGCTCACCGCCCTGGTCTTCAGCAACGAGTTCCTGGCCGCGGAGAGCTTTGATGCGCGCCAGACCCTGATCGACAAGTACGTGCCGCGCCGCGACCAGCTGTCCTGGGACGCGATGGTCAGTCCGATCCCGGCCCGCGCGCTGCAGAGCCGCCGCCAGTACGACGACTGGCTGCGCGGCTTCATGTGGCGCGACTTCGAGCAGGCCCTGCTCGGCAACCTGAACAGCCCCGTCAAATCGGCCTGCGACGTCCTGCGCGACGTGCGCGACGTGATCCGCAGCGCGATCGATTTCGCCGGCCTGACCGAGCAGTCGCACCGCTGGGTGCTGTCCGAATTCCTGCCGATCATGAACCGCCTTGCGGTCGGTCCGCCGAAGGAGCGTATCGCCCAGTGGCTGGCGCTGATCGACGCCGGCGTGGTGCGCGCCGACTTCGGTCCCGGCGCGCGTGCGGTGTACGACGAACAGGCCGCCAGCTTCGTGGTGCAAAGCCACTGGAAGGGCGAGAGCGAGCAGGCCAACGTGCTGGTGCGCGCCCGCGCCTCGCTGCCCGGCCCGCTGGAAGACAAGTCGCCGCTGATGCGCAAGATGGTCAAGCGCGGCATCGTCAAGCCCTTCATGAACGGCAGCTTCCATCCCGGCGGGATCACGGTCGACCGCAGCATGAACGTGGTCGGCGAGGACGGCGCCGTGCAGGAATCGCTGTGGGCGCTCGGCACCCTGGTCGAAGGCTGCAAGTTCTACACCTTCGTGCTGCCGCGGCCGGGTGCGAACTCGACCAGCATGGTCGATGCCGGCCGCGCGGTCGGCCGCATGATGGACGTGATCGCAAAACGCAACGCGCGCCGCCGGGAAGCGCCGCCCGTGGACGAGCAGCTCAGCGCCGTCGAACTGCTCAGTGCCGTCGAGCCGGCGGCGCCGGCCTGCGCGCTCGACGCCTGGCCGCAGCAGAGCAATGCCCGCCTGCCGGCGAACGACCTGGCGGCCTGAGTCCATGAAAGCCTGGTGCAATCCTGCCGCCGGGTCCATTCCCGGCCTGTGCGGCATGGCGGCGACGCTGACTGGCGTCGGCATCGCACGCTTTGCCTACGTGGCGATCCTGCCGGTACTGGTGCAGCAGGGCTGGTTCGGGCGCGAGGCCGCTGGCCACCTGGGCGCCGCCAACCTGGCCGGCTACCTGCTCGGCATCGGCCTGGCCGCGCTGCTGGCCCGCCGCTATGCGCCGGGCTGGCTGGTGCGCTGGGCCATGCTGCTGTGCGCGCTCAGCCTGTTCGCCTGCGCCTGGCGCGGCGGCGGCATGCCCTGGTTCCTGTTCTGGCGCGTGGTGGCGGGCGCCTGCGGCGCGATCCTGATGGTGCAGGCGCCGGTGCTGATCCTGCCGCGCGTGGCGGCGGCGCGGCGCGGGCGCGTGGCCGGCCTGATCTTCTCGGGCGTCGGCCTGGGCATCGTTGCCGCCGCCACCGTGGTGCCCAGCCTGGCGACATTTGGCCTGGTGCCGGCCTGGCTGGGCCTGGGCGGGATCTGCGCGCTGCTGACGATCCTGTCGTGGAACCACTGGCCGCACACGCCGGCGGCGCCCCCGGCAAGCGCACCCGCAGCGCAAGCCGTCGGGCAGGGGTATTCGGGGCCCATCATGCTGCTGTGCCTGGCCTATACGCTGAACGCCATCGGCTACCTGCCGCATACGCTGTTCTGGGCCGACTACATCACGCGCGAACTGCACCGGCCACTGGCCGCCGCCGGCTTCTTCTGGGGCTGCTTCGGCGTGGGCGCGGCCTGCGGCCCCTATTTGACCGGGGTGCTGGCCGACCGCTTCGGCCTGACCCGCACCCTGGGACTGGGCTTTACGCTGAAGGCGATCGGCGTCGCGCTGCCGCTGGTCGCGACCGGGACGCCGGCCCTGCTGGTGTCCTCGGTGCTGGTCGGGTTCTTCTCACCCGGGATCGTCGGCGCGGCTTCCAGCTACGCCCTCGAGATCGGCGGCGCCGCCCAGCACCGGCGCAACTGGACGGCGATGAACCTGTGCTTCTCGCTGGCCCAGGCCGGCGGCGCCAGCGCGATGGTGGCGCTGATGAGCGGCCGCACCTCGTATGCGGTCCTGTTCTGGATCAGCGGCACGGCGCTGGCGGTGTCCGCGCTGTGCGTGCTGGCCATCGCCGTGCTGCGCAGGCAGCAGGCGACAGGCGGCGAACCCGAGGCCGTTACGGCCTGAATCCTGCAGTCCCTATGAAAACGGCGCCGATGGCGCCGTTTTTTTTCGTCCGCTGCCGGAGACTCAACCCCGGGCGCTGCGCTGCCGCGCCGGACGATTCTGGCTCTGGCTCTGGTTCCGGCCTTGATCGGATTGCGCACGCCGCGTGCCGCGCATCGCACTGCCGGCGGCGCGCCTTTCGGCCGCTGGTTCGGCAAAGTCCGGCTCTTCCTCTTCGATGGGCGCGGCCAGGGCAGGGAAGGCCGTGGTGTCGGCGTCTTCCCTGGCGTCCGTTCCTTCGATCTTGAAGACCGATACCGCACGCGCCAGATTGACGGTCTGCTCGTGCAGGCTGGCCGCCGCTGCCGCCGCTTCTTCGACCAGGGCCGCGTTCTGCTGGGTCATGTCGTCCATCTGGCCGACCGCGCGATTCACTTCGCCGATGCCCTCGGCCTGCTCGTCGCTGGCTGAACTGATGCGGTTGATGATGTCGTTCACCTGCTGCACCGAAGCCACCACGCTGCCCATGCTGGAGCCGGCCTCGTTGACCGAGGCGCTGCCGTTGTCGATGATCGACACCGAATCCGCGATCAGGGCCTTGATCTCCTTGGCCGCCGAGGCCGAGCGCTGGGCCAGCGTGCGCACTTCGGCCGCGACCACCGCGAAGCCGCGTCCCTGTTCGCCGGCGCGCGCCGCTTCCACCGCCGCGTTCAGCGCCAGCAGGTTGGTCTGGAAGGAAATGCCGTCGATGACGCCGATGATCTCGACGATCTTGCGCGAGCTGGCGCGGATCGACTCCATCGTGTTCACCGCGCGGTCGACCGCCTGGCCGCCGCTGGACGCCAGCTTGCTTGCTTCGGCGGCCAGGCCGGTGGCCAGGCGCGCGTTCTCGGCGTTCTTCTTGACCGCCTGGGTCAGGGCTTCCATCGCGCTGGCCGTCTCTTCGAGCGAGCTGGCCTGCATCTCGGTACGGGCCGACAGATCGAGGTTGCCGCTGGCGATTTCCTTGGATGCCGTATCGATCGAGCGCACCGCATCCAGGATGCTGCGCAGGGTGACGTTCAGGGTGGCGATCGTGTGGTCGAGCGCGCGCGAGGTCTCGGCGATCTCGTCGCGGCCGTCGTTGGTGGCGCCGCTGGTCAGCCGTCCTTCGGCCAGCTCGCCGACCACAGTCGAGATGTCGTGGATGTCCTTCAGCATCGCGCGCCGCACCAGCATCGTCACCACCAGCGACAGCACGATCGACAGCACCACCAGCCCCGCCATGGTCAGGCCGAGGTCGTGGAACTCGGACTTGGCGGCGGCGTAGGCATGCCCGCTCAGGTCGCGCTCCAGCGTCGCCAGCTCGGCCAGGTTGCCGTTCAGGACCAGGAAGCGCTTCTCCGCGGTCTGCATCGCGCCGATGGCCGTCGACTGGTCGAGCTGGGCCAGGTCAATGCATTCGTTGACGCTCTTGTGATAGGCCGCCAGCGCCGTGATCGAAGCCTCGATCAGCTTGCGCTCCGAAGGCTCGGTCACCTTCGACAGGTCGGCGAGCCGGGTCTGGATCGCCTCGTGCTTCCTGCCGATGTCGGTAATCATCGCCTTGATGCGGTCCTGGGCGAAGTTACCCGCCATCGATGCCAGCAGCTGGTAGATGCCGGCATGCGCATATTTGGCGTCGCCGGCGATGTCGGCGGCGGCCTGCAGGCGCGCGGTCCGCACCTGCACCATGTTCTCCAGCGAGGCGTTCTGGCGCACCATGCCGTAGTAGGCCGCACCCGACAGCATCAGCAACAGCAGCAGCACCAGCGACGGCGCCAGCAGCAGTTTGGGACCGATCCTCAATTTTTTCAGCATGGGACTTCTCCTGGAAATGATTGACTTACCTGGTGCCGATACCCGATTCCAGCACCACGTTGCCGACCCTGGCGATGTAATCGCTCCTGGGTTCGGCGTGGCCGTTGGCCGGGTTCTTGTACGTGTAGGCGACCCAGCCTTTGCCCTGGGTCGCCGCCAGTTCGAGGATCTCGCGCCGGTACTTTCTGCCGAAGGCATCGGGCACCTCGAGCAGGTCCTGGCCGACCAGCCAGCGGTGCACCGGATGCGCCAGGACGATGCCGGTCCGGGCGTCGCGCATGTGGAGGTAGAGCGCGCCGCGGTAGAACATCGGGTCCCTGGCGTTGATGCGCCGGATCAGCGCGGCCTTGCCGTGGGCGCGCAGGAACACAGCGCCCTGTTCGACCAGGGCCACCGCATCCTGTGCGGCAGGCGCGGCCGGCTCGGCGGCAGGGCTGGCGGCTGCAGCAAGGGCTGGAACAAGAACGAGCCCCAGGGCGGCAAACTGCGGTTTCACGTTACTTCTTCCTCCACGGATGACGCGGCGCAAAGTTTCTTAGGTGCATTGATTACAGTACGCCGGGCCCGGCGGTACAGGTTTGCGTTGCCGCAAGAACCGGCGCCGGCTAACCCGCCCTGGCAGGGTCCGGTAAAATGCCTGATTCCCAAGATATCCAGAGGTAGAAGACTATGAGGTTAGTTCGTTACGGCCGTCCCGGTAAGGAAAAGCCAGGCATGTTCGACGAGGAAGGGCGCCTGCGTTCGCTGGCCGGCGTGATCGACGACATCGATGCCTCGGTGCTGTCCGACAAAGCGCTGCGCAAGCTCGCCAAGATCGACTGGAAGACCCTGCCCATCGTGCGCGGCGAGCCGCGCTTCGGCGTCCCGATCAAGGGCGTCGGCAAGTTCATCGGCATCGGCATGAACTACTCGGACCACGCGGCCGAAGTGGGCGCGCCTATCCCGACGGAGCCGGTCATGTTCATGAAGGCGACCAGCTGCCTGTCCGGTCCGGACGATCCGATCCAGCTGCCGCAGGGTTCGAAGAAGACCGACTGGGAAGTCGAACTGGGCGTCGTGATCGGCACCCGCGCGCAGTACGTCAGCGAAGAAGATGCGCTGAACTATGTGGCCGGCTACTGCGTGGTCAACGACGTTTCGGAGCGCGCCTTCCAGTTCGAGATGGGCTCGCAGTGGGATAAAGGTAAAGGCTGCGACACCTTCGGTCCGGTCGGTCCCTTCCTGGTGACCCGGGACGAGATCTTCGACGTGCAGGATCTCGACCTCTACCTGGAACTGAACGGCAAGCGCATGCAGACCGGGAATACGGCGAACATGATCTTCACGGTGGCGCAAATCGTCAGCTACCTGTCGCGCTTCATGACCCTGGAACCGGGCGACATCATCACGACCGGCACGCCGCCGGGCGTGGGCCTTGGCCGCACGCCGCAGCGTTTCCTGAAGAAGGGGGACAAACTGCGGCTGGGGATTGCGGGGCTCGGCGAGCAGCAGGCCGAAGTGGTGGCGTTTCCGAAGCCGTAATGCCGTCGTTCCTGTGGAGGCGGGAACCCAAGGGTCAGCCTACATCCCGGATCGCGGCCTTGATCGCATCGTCGAGCCGGGTCACGATCTCCGACAGCTGCACCGCGCTGACGATGAAGGGCGGCGCCAGCAGCACGTGATCGCCGCGGCGGCCGTCGATGGTGCCGCCCGCCGCATACACCATCAGCCCGCGCTCCATCGCCCTGGCCTTGATGGCCGCATGCAGCTTCAGTTCCGGGGCGAAGGGCTCGCGGCTGGCGCGGTCGCGCACCAGCTCCAGCGCCAGGAACAGGCCGCGTCCGCGAATGTCGCCGACGTGCGGGTGGGCGCAGAGCACGTCGCCCAGCATGCGGCGCAGGGTGCCGCCGCGCTTTTTGACTTGTTCCAGCAGCTCGTCGCGTTCGATCACCTGCAGCACCGCCAGCGCGGCCGCTGCCGCCACCGGATGGCTGGTATAGGTGTGGCGGTGCAGGAAGGCGCCGCTGCCGCGCTGCAGGCGCTCGACCACCGCGCCGTTGACCAGCACCGCGCCGATCGGCTGGTAACCCGCGCCCAGGCCCTTGCCGATCACGATCAGGTCCGGCGCCACGCCGTCGTGCTCGATCGCGAACATGGTGCCGGTGCGGCCCATGCCGCACATGACTTCGTCGGCGATGAACAGGATGCCGTACTTGTCGCACAGCGTGCGCACGCCGCGGAAGTAGCCCGGCGTCGGCGGAATCGCGCCGCCGGTTGCGCCCACCAGCGTTTCGGCGCAAAAGCCCAGCACCCGTTCCGGCCCCGCGCGCAGGATCTCCGCTTCCAGCTCGTCCAGCAGCATCGCCGTGTACTGCTCGACGCTCTGGCCTTCCTCGCGGTAGCGGTACTCGTAGCAGGGCGAGACGCGCGGCACGTCGATCAGCAGCGGCGCGAAGGGCTGGCGGCGCCAGGCATCGTCGCCCACCGCCAGCGCGCCCAGCGTGCTGCCGTGGTAGCTCTGGCGGCGCGCGATGAACAGCGTGCGCTGCTCCTCGCCGCCCTCGACGAAGTACTGGCGCGCTAGCTTGAGCGCCGTCTCCATCGCCTCCGATCCCCCCGACACCAGGCAGACCCCGCCAATGCCGGCCGGCGCCTGCGCCACCAGCCGCTGCGCCAGTTCCTCGGCCGCGGCGGTGGTGAAGAAACCGGTATGGGCATAGGCGCAGGCGTCGATCTGGGCATGCATGGCGGCGATCACGTCCGGGTGGCCATGCCCGAGCGAAGACACGGCCGCGCCGCTGCTGGCGTCGATGTAGGTGTTGCCGTGGCTGTCGCGGAGGTAGATGCCTTCGCCTCCGATGGCCAGGGGCGGCGTCTGGCGCAGGCTGCGGTGAAGGATGCGGCTCATGGGAATCTCCCTCAAAAAGTTGTCGCTCGACAATAAACGCGATCTATCCCGATTCTTTTGATTTTTGCCGGTAGGCATGCGAATATTTCCCGCATGACAGATCGCCTCCTTCCCCTTCCGCCAGAACGATGGACAGCCGCGCAGCGCGAGGCGGCGCAAAAGATCGTCAACGGTCCGCGCGGCGCCCTCTACGGCCCCTTCGTGCCGCTGCTGCGCAGTCCCGAACTGATGGGCCACGCCCAGCGCCTCGGCGAATACCTGCGCTACCGCAGCGCCATCGGCACGCGCCTGACCGAGCTGGCGGTGCTGGTCACCGCGCGTGCATGGGACCAGCAGGTCGAGTGGGCGATCCACGCGCCGATCGCGCAGCAGGCCGGCATCGCGCCGGAGACGATCGAGGCGATTGCGCAGCGCCGGCGCCCCGAGGGCATGCGGGCCGACGAGGCGGCCGTGGTCGACTTCTGCACCGAACTGCAGCGCGACAAGCGGGTCTCCGACCGCGTCTACAAGGAGGCGCTGGCGCTGTTCGGCGAGCAGGGCGTGGTCGACCTGATGGGCGTGAACGGCTACTACACCTTCCTGGCGATGGTGATGAATGCGGCGCAGACGGGGGCTCCGCCGTCGACCGCTGCGCCGCTGCCGGACTAGCTCGTCGGCGCGCAGCCGCGCTCGTCGCTGCCGCACCGGCCTTCGTCGCATACTCGAACGCGATGCGCCGGCCGTGGGCACAGTAGAGGTGCGTGACAGCCCTCAACCAACGGAGACAAGAGATGAAACCACATTACGTACTGGCCGCCGCCATCGCCGCCACTTCGGTCCTGGCCCTGGCCGCCGCGCCCGAACCGCTAAGCGCCCCGTGGCAGCTGGCCGGCGAGAACCCGCAAAAATTCACGGCCGGCGTCGACCAGGCGGATGGCGTGAAGGGCGCCAGATTCCTCAGCAATAAAAGCGAGGACGGCAAGGCCTGGGCTTCGCTGACCCAGGCCATCTCGGCGCAAAATTATGTCGGCCAGCGGGTGCGCTTCCGTGCGCGCGTCCGCACCCAGGATGTCGGTAACTGGGCCGGCCTGTGGATGCGCGTGGACGGCGTCAACCGGCCGCCCCTGGCCTTCTACAACAGCCAGGACAAGCCGATCAAGGGCACCACCGATTGGCAGGAGCGCAGCGTGGTGCTGGATGTGCCGCAGGATGCGCGCGCGATCATGTTCGGCGTGATCGGCTCGGGCAAGGGGACCGTCTGGATCGACCAGCTCGCACTCGAAGCCGTCGGCCAGGACGTCCCGGTGGACAGCATGCAGCCGGCGCGTTCGCTGTCGGTGTCGCCGACCTTGTGAGGACCGGATGAAGCTGCCCATTCTGTTTGCGGCCCTTGCCGCCGTCTCCAGCGCGGCGCTGGCTGCCTCACCGGAACCGCTGCCGCCCGCCTGGATCATCACCGGCCAGTCGCCCGCCAAGTTCACGGCCGGTGTCGAGCAGGAGCCGGGCATCCGCGGCGCCAAGTTCTTGCGCAACAAGTCCGATGATCCGAAAGCCTGGGCCGCGCTTGCGCAGATGATCTCGGCCCAGAATTACGTCGGACAGCGGATCCGCTTCCGCGCCTTCGTGAAGACCCAGGACGTGAGCGGCTGGGCGGGCTTGTGGATGCGGGTCGACAACCGCGCCGGCCGCAGCATCGCCTTCTACAACAGCGCCGACAAGCCGATCAAGGGCAGCACCGACTGGCAGGAACGCAGCGTGGTGCTGGACGTGCCGCCGGACGGCGTGGCGATCGTGTTCGGCGTGAACAACATCGGCACGGGCCAGGTATGGATCGACCGGCTCGGTTTCGAGACGGTTGGCCAGGATGTGCCGGTCGACGTCATGCCGCTGAGCCGCCCGCTGCCCACGGTGCCGGTCCTGTGAATCTGAAGAGCGACACCGCCGCCGCCGTGCGGCGCCTGTACGGCTGCAGCGCGCGCCAGGGCTTGTGCAGCCTGGCCGTGCTGTGCCTGTTCGTGGCCGGCGCTGCCTGGCTGCGGCGCTATTCCCTGATCGGCCTGTTCGCGGCGATCCTGGCGCCGATGCTGCTGGCCTGTGCCGTGCTGCTGCTGGGCGCGCGGGGTTTCAGTGTCCGCTTCGGCTGGCGCGCCGCCTGGGGCGCGCTGCCGCTGTCGATCGCCGGCGGCGCGCTGGCGATGCTCGGTCCCTATCACGCGTGGATGCGGATGGTCGGCTTGTCCGGCTTGCCCGACCTGCAGGTGCTGGCCTGCGCCTTTTTCAATGGCATGCTGGCGCTCGGCCTGCCGCTGTGGCAGGCCCAGGTCCGCGCCCATGCCCAGCAGGTGGTCGAACTGCGCCATGCGGTGCTGGCGGCGGAACTGAAAGCCCTGCAGGCCCAGATCGAGCCGCACTTCCTGTACAACACCCTCGCCAACACCCGCTATCTCGCGCGCCAGGACCCCGAGCGCGCCGCACAAATGCTCGAACACCTGATCGCCTACCTGCACAGCGCCTTGCCGGACATGCGCAGCCGCGACTCCACGCTCGGCCGCGAATTCGATCTGGCCGGCCATTACCTGGCGCTGATGGCGATCCGTTTCGGCCAGCGCCTGCAGTACAGCCTCGATTGCCCGCCGGCGCTGGCAGGCATGCCGGTGCCGCCGCTGCTGCTCATGACGCTGGTGGAAAACGCGGTCAAGCACGGCGTCGAACGCAAGCCGGGTCCGGTGCGCGTGACGCTCGACGCCCAGCAGGCCGGCGAAGCGGTGACGGTCACCGTCGGCGACGATGGGGCGGGCATCGCCGGCGCGGCGCCGGGCAGCGGCGTCGGCCTGCACAACCTGCGTCAACGCCTGGCAGCGCTGTACGGCGATGCCGCGGACTTCGATCTGCGCCGCACGGCAGCCGGCGTGACCGAGGCCGTGCTGACGCTGCCGCTGATGCAGATGGACGTGGAGATGGCGGCATGAGCGCCCCCTGCATCCTGGTCGCCGACGACGAACCGCTGCTGCGCGCCGAACTGTGCGAAGCGCTGGCGCGGCTGTGGCCGGAAGCACGCATCGTCGAGGCGGAAGACGGCATCGAGGCCCTGCGCATCGGCCGCGAGACGGCGCCCCAGGTGGCCTTCCTCGACGTCCGCATGCCCGGCCTGGACGGCCTGGAGCTGGCGCGCGTGTTCCAGGCCCGCACCCACGTCGTGTTCGTGACGGCTTTCGGCGAGCATGCGCTGGAGGCCTTCGACGAAGGCGCGGTGGATTACGTGATGAAGCCGCTGAGCATGGAGCGCCTGGCGCGGGCGGTGGAGCGGGCCCGCGCGCGCATCGCCGGCGGCGCGCGAGACCTGCCGGCGCCTGCAGTGCTGCCGAAGACGCCGCCGCCGGCCTGGCTGCAGGCCACGGTCGGCAACACGATCCACTTCATCGACCTGGCCGACGTCGTGTATTTCTGCGCCGACGCCAAGTACACGCGGGTGGTGACGGATGCGATGGAAGCGCACATCCGCCTGAGCCTGAAGGAACTGGCGGATTCGCTGGGGAGTGGGGCGTTCTGGCAGATCCACCGCGGCTACATGGTGGCGGTCAAGCGCATCGCCGCGGCGGCGCGCGCCGAGGATGGGACCTTATGGGTGCAGCTGCGCGGGCACGGCGCCAGGCTGCCGGTCAGCCAGCGCTTCCAGCACCTGTTCCGCGGAATGTAGTCAAGCCAGCGCTTCTTTAGCGGCCTGCTCCGGCGTCAGCTCATCGTAGAACATGTCGGTGAACCACTCGACGTTCTCTTCGATATGTTCCTGCGCCTGCTGCTGGGTAGCGCCGCCGGCCACCAGGTGTTTTTCGACTTCGATGCACCAGTTAATCAGTGCCATCGTTTCTTCGTCGAGTTCTTCCTTCTTTGCCATCGCTTACCCCAATACTTTTTTGAAGAAGGCCGACATCGCCTGGACTTCTTCGAGGCACACCGAGTGCTGCATGGCGTACTCGTGCCACTCGACCTGGTAACCCAGCGAGACCAGCAGGTCGCGCGACTGCTCGGCGCGATTGAAAGGCACCACGTTGTCGTGGCGGCCGTGGGCCATGAAGATCGGCGTCTGCAGGCTTTCCTGGGTGCGCTCGAGGCCCAGCTTGTCGGCCAGCGGCACGTAGCCCGACAGGCAGAGCATGCCCGCCAGCGGCTCCGGATGGCGCAGGCCGGCCTGGATCGTCATCGCGCAGCCCTGCGAGAAGCCGGCCAGGACGATGCGCGAGGCCGGGATGCCGCGTGCCTTTTCGCGTGCGATGAAGGCTTCGACTTCGAGCTGCGAGGCGCGCAGGCCGGCTTCGTCTTCGCGGCGCGTCAGTTCGGCGCCGGTGATGTCGTACCAGGCGCGCATCACGTAGCCGCCGTTGACGGTGACCGGAATGCGGCGCGCATGCGGGAAGATGAAGCGGATGCCGGGCAGGCCGGCCAGGTCCAGCTCGCGCACGATGGGCACGAAGTCGTTGCCGTCGGCGCCCAGGCCGTGCAGCCAGATGACGGAGATTTCCGG
>Ga0308166_1000596_pt1 | contig 46941 bp, 59 predicted proteins | sample PhyCR2_2_FD_202137 | JGI IMG/M metagenome (GOLD analysis project Ga0308166, IMG submission 202137) | Phyllosphere microbial communities from UC Gill Tract Community Farm, Albany, California, United States - DLSLCC.R2 | ecosystem: Host-associated > Plants > Phyllosphere > Unclassified | place...
TGCTATTGCATCGGCATCACTGTGCTGAGCCTGTCTTAAGTGAATCACTGTTACCTCTCACAAACGCAATGGCGTTTCATGTTAGCAAAATCACATTCAGTCGAAAATCAGCTTACCAGGTTCAAACTGAATCGCCACGAGTTTAACAGACACCTCAGAGTCATTTAAGATGACTTAAATGAGAGGTGCACATGAGCGGTAAGCATTATCCCAAAGAGTTTAAAATTGAAGCAGTCAAACAGGTTGTTGATCGTGGTTATTCTGTTTCCAGCGTTGCAACACGTCTTGATATCTCCACCCACAACCTTTACGCCTGGATAAAAAAGTACGGTCCGGATTCTTCCATTAATAAAGAACAATCAGATGCCCAGGCCGAGGTCCGCCGTCTCCATAAAGAGCTGAAGCAGGTTACCGACGAACGGGACATATTAAAAAAAGCCGCGGCGTACTTAGTAAAGCTGTCCGAGTGAGGTACGCCTTTATCCGTGACAACACCCGTTGCTGGCCTGTTCGCCTGCTCTGTCGGGTGCTGGATGTTCATTCCAGTGGTTTTCACGCCTGGCTTCAGCAGCCGCATTCACAACGCCATCATGCAGACCTGAGACTGACGGGACAGATTAAACAGTTCTGGCTGGAATCGGGATGCGTCTGTGGTTATCGCAAGATTCATCTGGATCTGAGGGACAGCGGGCAACAGTGCGGAGTCAACAGAGTCTGGCGACTGATGAAACGTGTCGGGATAAAGGCCCAGGTAGGCTACCGGAGTCCGCGTGCACGTAAAGGCGAGGTCAGTATCGTGTCGCCCAACAGGCTCCGGCGGCAGTTCAATCCGGATACTCCGGATGAGCGTTGGGTAACGGACATAACCTACATCAGGACCCATGAAGGATGGCTGTATCTTGCCGTGGTTGTTGATCTGTTTTCACGCAAAATTATCGGCTGGTCCATGCAATCCCGGATGATATAGGACATTGTTCTGAACGTACTGCTGATGGCTGTATGGCGAAAAAGGTGCTGGTTCATTCGGAACAGGGTAGTCAGTACACAAGCCATGAGTGGCAGTCGTTCCTGAAATCATACAGCCTGGAGGGCAGCATGAGCCGTCGCGGTAACTGCCACGATAATGCGGTTGCAGAAAGCTTTTTCCAGTTGTTGAAACGCGAACGGATAAAGAAAAAGATCTACCGAACGCGGGAAGAAGCCCGCAGTGATATTTTTGATTACATCGAAATGTTTTATAACAGTAAGCGTCGGCATGGTTCGAGCGATCAGATGTCACCGACAGAATATGAAAGCCAGTATTATCAACGACTCAGAAGTCGTCTAGATTATCCGTGGCGATTCAATGAGATGTTTTAATATAATTCACCGCTAATCAAGTATTCCCGGATAAGTTCACGTGCACGATGAAGCCGGCTTTTAATTGCAGCCGTACTTTCATCAAGCTTTAAGGCGATTTCAGAAATGGTGAGATCTTCGAAGTCGCGGAGCAGAATCACTTCAAGGTAATGGGCTGGCAAGGACTCCAGGGCTCTTGCAAGATCGATACGGAGTGAATCTGAACTTCTCTCCTGAATGATTTTTTCCGCAATATCCTCTTCAAGCGGTTCGTGCCGGAACATCATGCGTTGTAATTTCTGGCACTCTCTTCGGATTACGGTAAATAACCATGATGAAAACGCGGCAGCTGCTTTTAAACCAGCCACCTTACGTGAAATAACCAATAAAGACTCCTGAACTGCATCATCAACATCACTGGCATGGCAGTGCCGGCGGGCATAACGGCGAACATCTGCCTGAGTGACAGCAAGTAAAGTTGATATTGCATTGCTATCACCTGTCTGAGCTGCTTCAATTAGGCTTTGAGTGGCTTTTGTACCCATATACCCTCCGATTTGTCGTTGAAACCGGACTCGATGACGGTCCGGGAAGATTCAGAAACGTGTAGTTAAATGAGTCAGCCAAGCCGGTGTGATTTGCAGTAGCCCGGACTCTATAAATTTATCAGCGCCGGTCAGTATCAATATTGCTATAAGGATCATTAAAGCGCCGAGTATTATCTTTCCGGCTCTGCCTGCCCGTAGCATTTTTCCCCTGAATCTCAGTATGGCTGCCATGGAGAGAAAAGACAGCAATCCAACAGGAAGCGCTGCGCCTGCTCCGAAAAGGCCCATCAAAAGCATGACCTGTAAAAGTTGCGTTCCCTGGCTGGCCATGACGATGGCTCCTCCAAGCGTTGGTCCCACGCAAGGACTCCATATGACACCAAGCACGAGTCCCGTTATAAACTGGCCTCTTATTCCCGTTGGATTTAATCTATTTAAGAAGTTATTGCCGGCATTTCCTACTCCAGCGGTGGCAGTTGCGAAATACTGCTGTAACGAAGCTGAGAAAAGCACGCCCCCCATTATCCCAAGCGCGACTGCACCAATGTTTCGGAATAAATAAGGATCAATACCAATATTGGCACTCATCCAGGCCAGCGATGTTCCGATAATGGCATAAGAGATAGCCAGTCCGGCTGCCAGTGCCAGTGGTGCACGGGGATGTTCAGAAGATGCAGAACCAAGCAGAACAGGTAATATCGGAAGTACGCAGGGTGAGAGTGTGGTAAGTACACCTGCTATCAGGCCGAAGCCATACGCACCTGCACCTAGCTCCATTATCTTGCCGCCTTCTGAAAGAGGGCTGTCAATCCGGAATTAGTGGTATCACCAACGGAGCGGTCAATTTCCTTTCCTTTTCTGTAAGCAATCAGTGTACTTTGCATTGCTACATGAAATTCCTTAAGCACGGGTTTGTCCTTATCAAAATCAGCATGAAGCACAGTCACATCATTAAACGCATCATCACGAGAAAGACGGTCGATGATCGGCTTTTGTGCTTTGCAGGTTGGGCACCATGTTGCTGAAATATCGATAATAATTCCTTTTCCTTGGTTATTGAGCTTATCAAAAGTCGTCTGGCTGAAAGGCATCACTGTAGCTGCCATTGTTGAACCGGAAACCAGCGCCAGCGTTGCAATGAATAGTAAATGGTTGAGTTTCATTTTAAGCAGTTTCTCTTTGCAGCATCGTGTTTATGTTAAGAGGGGGAAGACGATTGAAATGATTCGCGCAGAGTTTTTTTATTTTCAGAAAAGGGACGGCCCCTTTACTAAGAGCCGCTCTGCTAATAAAAATTACTGTTTTTTGTCGGGCAACACGCGAGCCAGTTCAATCAAATTTTTTACGTTATATTCCGGTGGGGCAGAAAGCGGATAAAGCGTCTGGCCCGGGCGTGCGATGAAGGCTGCCTGCATGCCTGCCGCTTTAGCTCCATCAATATCCCAGCCATGTGCGGCAACAAGCATGGTGTCTGGCAGAGGCACCTGCATTGATTTTGCGGCAAACTGGTAAACTCTCAGGTCGGGTTTATAGCTTTTGACGGATTCTCCACTCAGGTAGCCGTCAAAAAGCTGAATAAGATGGGCATTTTTTAACTGTTGCTTAACAACATCACGACTTGAATTGGTCAGCGCGATCAGGGTATAGCCTTTACGTCTGAGCTGTTCAAGACCGTTTTTAACGTCCCCATACGGAGGAAGCGATTTAATCGGGGCAAGTGCGCTGGCTGCTTTGTCAGTGCTCAAAACAATGTTATTGGCTTCCGCCATCATCATCAATGAAGCCGCACCGACCTGACCAAAATCGTGATACTGCCCGGTAGCTGTTTCAACCAGTGAGTGCTGAAGCATAGTTGTGAACCATAGCTTGAGCAGATCATGTCGGCCGTTAAGAGCTGCACTGACGCTGACTTCAAGTGGGTCCAGCTTCAGAAGCGTTTCATTAACGTCAAAAAAAATGACTTTAGGAGGGGGAGGCTGTTCAACTGCATCGGCCGATTTTAAAGGGCCCGCAAATAGACAGCAGGAAAATAAGGTAAGAAGAAGTGAGCGATTCGGTTTTTTGATTCCAGATACCATTAATATCATCCTGATTGATAGCGAAAGCAGGTACCTGCAGAGCAAATGTTGCAGGTCCGCAATTAGGTTAATTATTCCTTATGCCATTCATACCTGGTGAATGGCGCATCAAGCGGGGTATCAGCAATGTGATTGGTATAGTTGCTGATTGTTTTCTGTGCCGCACAAAGGATGACTTCCAGAATATTTTTACGTGTGAAGCCCGCTTCCATAAATGCAGCTATCTCCTCTTCGCTGACCGCACCCCGCTTGCGGATCACCGTGAGAGTAAATGTTCTGAGAGATTCCAGTCGGTCATCTGGCAGGGGAGACTCGTTACGAAGCGCATTGATAATTTCATCGCTGACTTTCATTGAGTGCGCAATTGCTGTGTGTGCCGGTACGCAGTAGTGGCAGCGGTGCTCTACGTTAATGGTCTGCCATACCACTGTTTTCTCATCATTGTTGAATCCGGTATGCAGAAATAATTCATGAAGTTTTAAATAGGCTTCCAGAAGTTCCGGGGATTCAGCCATTACCGCATACAGTGAAGGCACAAATCCTGAACGTTTTTTCATGTTTTCCAGCAACGCTTTACTCTTTTCAGGGGCATTATCAGGTGTGTAAAAAGTAAAATCTGTCATTTGTTCTCTCCTGTTAAAAGGCTGATACTTTGTGAAAGTGCAGCAATGTCGCTGGCGATGAGATCTGGCTGAGGCGCCAGAGGATAAAGGGCTTGCCCTTTTCGGCTGATAAATGCAGTTTTCATTCCGGCCAGTTTTGCACCTGCCACATCCCAGCCGTGCGCGGCAATCATTGTGCACTGTGAAAGAGGTATGCCAGCCCGCTTTGCTGCCCATTGATAGACACGCAGGTCGGGTTTATATATGCCAAGTTGTTCAACGCTGAGCGTGTGAGTAAAGAAGCCATCTAAATCCGCAGTGCTTAGCTGTTCTTTTGCCATTTCAGCCGGGGAGTTGGTCAGTGCAACAAGTTCAAATCCCTGTTGCTGAAGTGATGACAACCCCTTGGCTACATCAGGATGGGCGGGCATAGACGATATTACCTCTGACAGTGAGCTGCCAGATTCTGTCAGTGAAATGCCATAACGTTCCGCGGTCATTTCCAGTACAGCCTCTGCAATTTCGCCGAAGCTATGCCAGCTATTCGTAACTGATGTGACAAGTGAATGATGCAGTAACGAGGTAAACCAGATGTCGGTAAGATCCTGCCGCCGGGACAATCTCTCACCTGCATATTCCTTAAGCGCCGTCGCATCCAGAAGGGTTTCATTGACATCAAAGAAAAGTGTACCTTTCATTGCAAATCCTCAGTCTCTGCCACCGGAAATTCGGATGGCATTTTTTCAGCAAAAAACGAGTGTTTACCCTCTCCCGCAAATAGCGTAGTTTGAAAATAGATGAATTTGAGTGAACGCTCAACTATTTATTGAGTGTTCACTCAAGAATTTTCTTACTTGATATTGAGGAAACGATGGCAAGGCCAAACCTACACGAAAAGTCGCATACGCTTGAAAAAGCGATCCATATTTTCTGGCGTAAAGGATTCAGCAACACCTCATTAAAAGATCTGGAGTTAGGACTCGATATGCGACCTGGCAGTATTTATGCTGCTTTCGGCAGTAAAACAGGTCTCTTTACACAGGCGCTTTCAGTTTATGCGGCGAAGCAGGCCGAACGCATGAGCACTGTTATTGAGGCTCAGCCGAATCCTCTGGATGGGATACTAACTTTGCTTTATAGTTTTTCTCATGGAAAACCCGCAGAGCAGCCTTCTTACGCATGCTTCCTGGTAAAAAGTCTGCTGGAAATGGAAAGTAGTGAGGATGAGCTTAAGCAGTTGATAAGACAGCACCTCCAGACCATGGAAAATATTTTCAGAGATGCCTTCAGTCAGGCAATTTCAAAAGGTTTTTTAGCTCATCCTGAAAACGCTGAACACTCTCCCTCCCGTCTGGCCCGGGTCGTGCAAACTAAAATAATCGGGATTCGCATCATGTCCCTTCAGCTTGAACAGCCCGCGTTGCTTGATGAACTGACCATTGACTGCGCGCGTTTTATTGAAAATCTGAAAAAAGTGGACGAGATAATCAGTGCTGAGTGATTATCCTGCTTCTGACCAAAATTTTTTTACCCCCGTCAGTCTGGCAGCTCAGATGTGCGCGGTGGTTAGGCCTGTATCAGACCTCCTGCTGCTCTTCTTTACCGCTGGTTCGCACGATCACCAGACATGCTTCCTGATAAAGCTATCGAGAGAGAGCCGACCGGCGCCGTAAGCCATCAGGAAAAGTGCTGCGGTGGCCCAGACTGCATGTGTGGGCCATGCATCCGGGTAAACAAAAATTTCTATAACCAGTGTCATGACTAATAACCCGGCGGCAGACAAACGTGTGGCGAGACCCAGAAAAAGAAAAAATGAAAAAAGGTGTTCTCCTGTAGCAGCCATCAGTGCAGCTGTTTCAGGAGACAGGAAGGGCAGCCGGTACTCTTCTCTGAACAGGGCAATTGCACCAGATGTGATATGCGGCCACCCCAGCTTTAATGGGATTCCTCCAAGTATATCTATCTCCAATCCTTCAACTTTACTCTGCCCTGAAAGCCAGAACGTCGCGCCCAGTCCCAGGCGTGCCAGCAAAGCAATAACTTCTCGGGTATAGCGTTCACCCCATATCGTCGCTTTACGATAGTAATTAATATATTTCCTGATAATGCTCATGAATGATGTTCCATAGGATGCTTTTTCAAAGCAATTAAAATTCTCTGTTCGGCCAGTAGATGAAGGACACTGACAAGATCCAGTTGTGGCTGGTTGACCTCTGCGATCGCTATGGCTTTGCCGAGTGGTAAGCCCTGGTACAAAGCATGAATAAAGGCAAATTCTCCAGCGCTCAACGCCATTATTTGTACTTCCAGGAAAGGCCGGTATAGCATTATGTATTCCGGGCTGGAGATATTTTCCTGAAAGCGTTCATCCTCCCTTTCGCATTGCCAGAGGGAGTTAATAGCCCAAGGAGAATGAATAAGCTGTAAGGAGGGATTCAGATGGGCATACAGATCAGTCGTATCGTCGCTTTGAATCTGGTCCGGTGAAAACGCCACATCTGGTTCGGGGGCATGCCATGAGAGAATAAATTGCCGTTCAAGGCGAGCTAAATCACCCAGCCAGGGATAGTGGCGAAGCGGTGGAAAATTTTCCAGGAAAGCAGGCATATTCTCTCCATAAAATGCCAGCACCGGTGAGACGGGTGGTGTATGGCGAATATAATCAGCTGCCATCGCACTGAAAAAATCACTGCCTACCTGGTTACGTACCACTGGAAAATTATCTGCCAGTGCCTCAATAAGCGATGACATCACATTGTTTCGGTACACAGCAAAACGCTGTGTGGGATCGCTCCCGTTCCATGTTGTTAATCCGGGAGGCAGGACCGGCGACTGATTCAAAAGCGCATCAGAAAAATGCTGTTCAAAATCGTCAGCAGCATTATAGAAAGCGCTGTGCACGGCTCACCTCGCTCATCAGGACGCTGAAGTCAGGGATATTGCTATCCCACTCAATAAGGGTGGCAACAGCGCCTGTGTTCTGTAGGGCCGTTTCATATAGGTTCCAGACCTCTTTTGATACACTACGGTCATGGCTGTCTATCAGTAGCGGAGCCCCCAGACTGTCCTGTTGTTCTGCGTAACCCGCGAGATGAATTTCCCCGACTCTGCTGAGAGGTAGCGCTTTAAGCATTGCTGACGGGTCGCGATGATGATTAATGCTACTGATATAAACATTGTTAACATCCAGAAGTAGCCCACATCCCGTTCGCGCGATCACTTCTGTCATAAAATCCGCTTCTGACCAGGTCGACTCACTGAATTCAATGTAAGTGGAGGGATTTTCAAGCAGCAGTTCCCGCTGCATGGCATCCTGAATCTGACTGACATGGGTACATACCCGATCCAGTGTATGATTCGTGTAGGGCAGCGGCAGCAAATCATTCAGAAAGAAATCGTTGTGCGTAGACCATGCCAGATGCTCAGAAAAAGAAGCTGGCTGATACCTTTTAACCAGTTCCGTAACCTTCTTAAGATGCGAATCACTTATCCCTTTTTGCCCGCCAATAGAAAGGCCGACACCGTGGATTGAAAGCGGGTAATACTGTGCAATTTTCTCCAGGAAGTGGTGGAAGGGACCACCTCCGACAAGGTAGTTTTCCGCATGAATTTCGAAAAATCCCACGTCTGGCCGCTCTGTCACAATCGTCGTAAAATGCTGAGGCTTGAGTCCCAGTCCAATTTTTGCCGGAAGATGGGACGCAAGTAAGTTGCGGGGATGGCCATCTGAAAAAACCGGGACTGTTGTAGATGATGCTAACATTCTGGTCTTCCCCGCTTTCTATCAGGAGGCTTTTTCTGAGAAGGCTTTCAACTGACCATGACCGGTCGGTGAAGTCGGTGAGGTCATACTGACGCAGCTGCCTGTGGGAACCATTTTGAAGGCGTTACCCTGATAATCGGCTTTAGCTGTGCCTGCGCATGTTGTGCCTGCTCCCGCTTTACAGTCATTCTTACCTTTCAATGCCACGCCATAGCATTTTTCCATGCCGGCATGATCTGCCGCGAAAGTGGTCGTCGATGCTGAGGCCAGGACGCTTCCCAGTGCCATGGCGAGGATAGCTGCGGTTTGCTTTTTCATTACTTATTTTCCTTCATCAGATGTTGAGCATATACGGTCTACGAACGCAGCTTCGGACCAGCACAACGCTACTGCTGATGCTGGACACGTGCCGTTACCGATAATGTGTCGTGCACCGTTTAAGTGGTGCATCGCTCGGAAGTTCAGGCCGCTTTTGGGTTAAAAGCCGTTATTTCATTACAAGGCCATTTCTTAAAGACGCGAATCCAGGTCAATATTTATTTCAGATAACACCTCAATTTCTGCGACCTCAGCGGAGAGTTTTTTTCGGCTGTTCCCGACAGCGGCATCTCTTTCGGCAAGTAGCTGTCTGATATCGGCATTGCACAACCGCGCCAAACATTCAATGACCCGATCAACCTCTGGAAAACCGGTGTCCAGCTTAACTTTTGAGATCAGTTCTTCCGTAAGACGGGCATTCAATATCCGGTCTCCCGTTACCTGACTGTTAACCGTAAATAAGCCAACAGGCAGACCTTTTGCGTCGAAGCTAATCGCCAGCAAATGTGCCGTAGCAGCCTTAACTGGTGCGGCACCCGCTATATTGCAAAATGCCGTTTCAGCCTGTGATCGCAGGCGATGCGACCACAACTTCCTTTTAGCAAAAAGATGCAGATGTCCGTGTTCTGTAACTCCCGGCCGATCAGTGGCTGAATGGGTATGATAAAACCACTGATATCCGTTCAGGCGATCCACTGCGTCGTTTTCAGGGTAATGATCCCACTCAACAGGTTGTCTGCCCTGTAAAATCCCCTGAAAAAGATGCCGATTGCCTTCAGCAAGGCGGCTGTAAACATCAAGCAGGCACTGTGTGGCCGACTGAGGTGTCACCATTAATTCTGGGCGCCACATTTAGGTGCACACTGGGGTGCGCATTTAGGTGCACATGATGAAGCCCCACATTTAGAAACGGGAGCACAGCCTGACTGAGAAGCAGATGCCGCGCATTTAACAGGCATCTGAGTTGCCTGAGAGGCCACCGGCAGAGCAAGTGTGGCGACAGTCAGTGCTGCAAGAGTGGTCAGTTTCATATTTTTCATAAGTGTCTTTCCTTTATAGAGGGTTAACCGATTTGTCTTTCAATAACTAAGAGGGGGGAAGTACTGCATTGGATTCTTAAAAAAGAAAATATTTTTTTGCCGGAAAATAGTTACCTGTAACAAAGTTTATTGTGCTATTACCGGATATACCTGAACCAGCCTTGATGTCGTGCAGTTCGGTGCTTGCCCGAACCGCTAACAAGGGATAATGTTGTCGGGATGCTCACCCATTCCCCTTTGGAAACGTGCTTTCAGCACCCTCCGGCTACGCGTGTGGCTTCTGCTGCAGCCGAAGTTGCCCCCGTCCGTGTGATGGCCGTTTTCTATCCAGCGCTGTGAATTTTATCCTGACCGCTCTATATCTGGCCGGCTTTGAGGATCAGTGGAGTGTGCACAACTCGCTATCGACAAAACGGATGAATGAGAGCTACGGGGAAAAGTATAGGATGCTCAAAAGTGACAGTCTTACATTGAGTTTGATGGCTGAAACCGTTTGGATGGGTTTATGAGGCATGGGAAGCTGCCGGTAGCTGTGTCGTTTGACATATGTTTTTCACTATGCGGACTCGCCAGCATCTGCGTTCATTAACCATTAACATGAAAATGCACATCTTCTGCCCAAAAGACATCCGGGCCTACTGGCACAGCCATTTCCCGATGTTATGCCTTGGCAGTAGTACATCGAAAAAACGATATTATCCAGGCAAAGCGGTTGGTGATCAAAATGGCGGCTCCGCTGTTTCAGAAAAAACGCTATCTCAGGCAAAACGGCGTGCATGTATTCAGTTCCAACTACAAGCTGTAAATCATAATCTCAGCCAGCGCGTGATGACGGCTCTGGAGGAAATGACGCCCCGTGTCGAACAATATTCTATCGATGAGATGTTCCTCGATCTGAAAGGCATTGACGGGTGCGAAGACTTTGAGCATTTCGGCCGCCGCCTCAGGACGCACGTGCTGAACACCACCGGGCTGACTATTGGAGTCGGTATGGGGCCGACGAAAACGCTGGCAAAATCAGCCCAATGGGCGAGTAAAGAATGGGAGCAGTTTAGGGGCGTTCTGGCGTTAATAACAGGCAATCCGAAACGGACCGCCACTCTTCTTGAAAACCAGCCGGTGGAGGAAATCTGGGGCGTTGGCCGGCGAATCGGCAAACGTCTTAACCTGATGGGCATTCACAATGCACTACAACTCGCGCGTACACACCCTGCCCTCATCCGGAAGAACTTTAACGTGGTGCTGGAGCGAACCTTACGTGAACTGAATGGGGAATCCTGCATCCCGCTCGAGGAGCTGCCTCCTGCCAAACAGCAGATTTGCTGTTCCAGATCCTTTGGTGAGCGCATCACCTCGAAGGTCTCCATGCAGCAGGCACTGTGCCAGTACGCCACGCGCGCGGCAGAAAAGCTCCGGGGAGAACGGCAGTTCTGCCGACGCATCAGTGTTTTTATACGAACGTCGCCGCATGCAGTTAATGAGGCGTTCTACGGCAACAGCGCCGGTGAAAAGCTTCCACTGCCTACGCAGGACACGCGCGACATTATTGAGGTAGCCATGCGCAGCCTGGATCGCATCTGGCTGGATAACCGACGGTACATGAAAGCCGGCATCATGCTCGATGACTTTACCCCCAATGGGGTGAGTCAGCTTAACCTCTTTGATGATACACAGCCACGGAAGAACAGTACTCAGCTGATGAAAGTGCTGGACGGTATCAATCAGTCCGGGCTGGGGAATATGTGGTTCGCCGGACAGGGAATAAATACGGAATGGAAAATGAAGCGGGAGATGCTCAGCCCGTCATGGACGACACGCTGGTCTGACATACCTGTAGCGCGCGTCCTTTGATCAGGCAAAAGGGCCTAAGTCTGGAGTTGTTTTTGTATTCCACATAATCAGCACTACGGGCGATGACGCAACCATCGTTGTTACTCAGAACGACGACAGCCTGGTTACGCAAATCAGGTCTGAAGACTTTTTCACAGCTCACATAAAAGCTGTTGACGTCCACAATGGCGAACATCACTCACCCCGGGTTTTATGAATAAACGAGGTGACCACCCCGAAAATCTGGAGCGTTTCCGGATCGGGGTATATGGGAGGAAAGGAAGGATTCATGGGCTGAAGCGTCAGCCTGGGCCGGAGCAGCAGGCGTTTAACGGTAAACTCACCCTCAATCTCTGCAATGACTATGTCACCGTGCCGGGGAGATTCGGCCTTATCGACCACCATCAAATCACCGCTGTTGAGACCAATGTCTGTCATAGACTGTCCGGAGGCGCGGACAAAAAACGTGGCAGCTGGGCGCATGACACAATATTCGTTGAGGTCTAACTCGCGCTCAACGTAATCCTGAGCAGGGCTGGGAAAACCTGCCTGACAGGTTTCGAGGAAAAGTGGTGCAGCTATCGAGATCGGGGATAGCGGGTATTTGTATAAAGTGAGCATGTCATGGCACCTCCTGTTTTTACTGTTTATATATACAGTATTGTCGAGTAGCTACTCGACAGTCAACGAAGCTCAGGTATGATTTTTGTATGCTCATGAAATGCGAAAAAAAATAGCGAGACGGTGACAAAAGTGACAGAACAACTTTTAAACAGATAGGGAATGTTTGAAAAATCAGCGGTTGTTTATAAATCTAAAAAATTCTCTAGGCTTGTTGACAGGAGTTGGGGCCTTATGCGGCGCGGCTTGAGCCAGCAAAAAAAAATTCAATCCATTTTTTGCTCGATTTTTTCCTCTTGTTAAGCGCCGTCAACTACCTAAAATACATATAGCTCTCATGTTGTGTATTCCCCATAACCCCAATATAGAGATGTGACCTTGCGAGTAGTACATACACAATAAAAAAGGCCGAAAGCACGCCAATGCTTTCAGCCTTTCGCACACCAGGAGGTGTTTTTAATCAGAAGTGAAATTCATTGTCGAACTGCACAACTGAATGTTTAGCAACTTCATTGTAGAGGCAGATTCGGCTCCATGTAAAGCAGTCATGAGGAATCAATATGACTCTGCAAAGTCTGATTTTTGATAAGAAAGGAAATGCGAGACCCTATCTTATCCCGCTGATTTGGATCAGCAAAATCGCCTTAAGCTCGCTGTTTAAATGGCTTCTGGATCGTTTTATCAGATAGTAAAAAGGGGGGCAAATGCCCCCTTTTATCTATAATTAAAAGCCTCTTAGGTGATTACCAGACTGGCGTTTGTTTCTGCTCAAGCAGCCTCTTCACTTCGCTCTTCGGGTTTTTTAACATGCTTCTGCAGTCGTCCTGACCATCCCTCCCAGTAATGTACAGGGGTAAGCAGAACCCGTCGCCGTTCGTCACACAAGGCGTTCCCGATAACAACTTCACCGGGTATGCCGCAGAGTGACAGCTGGATATAGGCCATGCCCGCCGCCAGCGGATCAATGTCAGTCACCGATACCCATATATGGCGGTGCGGAGAATAACCGGCCTGTCGGAGCACACAGGCAAATGCGAGCGTCATGGCACCGGCACCGCAGGCAGGCTCAGCAAACGTGATAAACGGCTTGTCCCTGAACAGCTCTTCGGGCCTGCCGAGCTGCATCTGCGCCATCATCAGCGCCACGCTCCACGGCGTGAAATACTGGTCTTTGCCTTTGTCACCCAGCTCCAGCAGCATGTAAATGCGCCCGAGAAAGTCACAGGGTTTTTCTTCCAGGCCGTTCACCACGCATGCCAGCAGTCTGGCCATTGATGAAACGTCCTCTTTTTTGTATCTGGCCACGATGGCCATGTACTTCTGTTCACGTTTCTCACAGAACTGCAGGCCATTCTGAATCGCAATGACGCTGCAACTGATGAAGTCGGTAAATACCTGAATACGCCGGATGCCTCGGGCGATAGAGTTGAAAAGGGAGATGAATTCTTTCTCATTGTCGATGCGGACGCTCATGCGTGTTTCCTCAGTAAAAAAGGGGAACACGCCCCGTAAGGGAAACGGTGTTCCCCCTTCGGGTGAAAAGCGGCCACAGCATATGCTGTGGCCATTGTCTGACAGACCTGAGATGCCGGTCTGTCGGTTGGTAACGTCATGCCCGAACGCCGGCGTAGTGTGCAACGTCCGGAGTGGCAGGTGCGCCTGCTTCAGCACTGAACTGATACAGACGGGCACCTTCACTCACCGGATACTGCACCTCATCCTCCGGATAAGGGCCGCTGTCGACGTGGTCACCGCGATCAAAACAGTTGTAACCCGACGTGCCGGCATCCGGAGAAAGCCAGTAATGACGGATTTCACAGTCAAACTTCTCCGACATGTGCCCCATGACTTCCGCCGACGGCGGAAACCGGGGCGAAGAGAACGTCAGCTTCAGTGAACCGATATCGTCACGACTCCACTCCAGCCGGTGCCCCGCCGGAAACTCCGTCCCGTAAAGCTGGGTATAGAGTCCTGACGTTGTGCTGAGGCCACAGAAGAGACCACTTTCCCCGTTGAGCTCGGTGGCCAGACATGACGGCATCACCATCAGCATGTCACACGCACAGGTCGAGTCCGGCATTATACTGATCCATTCCCAGCGCTCCTGCGGGTCAAACTGACCGCCCGCAGAGGCGACGCCAAACCAGTCGGCGTAGTGAACAGACATAAGCCGGGTGATGGTTTGGCGGGCAGCAAAAGGGATTGCCTCCCATTTCACGTCACCGATACCGGACTGGAGCCAGATTTTGTCCATTTTCGAGAGCGTTGCGTCGTCAAGCAAGGCATCCCTGTCAAGCAGCTCCAGGAAATGCTGAAACGCCAGGTTTGGTGACGTGCTGCCTCCGGTGCCTGATGAAACCAGCTCCGGATAAGCACGGTATTTCGTTGCCTTGACGGGTTTGAGCATACCGGCACAGCCGGCGAGAAACAGCTTTATGGCCTGCCGTATGGCGTGGCGGTAAAGCGGTACTTCGGTTCCGGCAATCCACGACTGCATAACGTCGATGTCGGCAGACTTACCGGTGATTTCCAGACGGTTTTTGCACCATGAAAACATAGTTTTACTCCTTTTTTACGTTTAAAAAAGAGGGCATCTCCCCGGTGAGAGTGCCCTCAGGGGGATGATGGCGACTGACGTCGCCAGGTGTAATTTCTCTCCGCCTTGCTCCGTGTTAAACCCGGAGTGGCATCAGTAACGGCGGTAAGAGCCGTCTGACTTCAGCGATTCGATATCGGATTTGACGCGACTTACGGCGCTTTCAAACTTCTTACGGTCTTCAGGTTTAGCCCGCTTAGAATCAACGCGGATAACCCTGTCGAGCACATGAAGCGTCTTCGAACGCCAGCTGAGTCGCTCAGCATTGTTCACGCAGGCGCGAAGATGCTGGCGGGACTGGTCATAAAGCCACTGAATCTGATCGCGGTAATCCGCAACCGGTAAGTATTCCTTCAGAGGCGGCTGTGTCTCTGTATAAATGGTCAGCGATTTAGCAAACTGATTTATGCCAGGTTGCATGTATAAATCGTGATGTTCATTCAGCACGGCATCGTAAATACTCTGGTCCAGGAAGGTGCTGAAAGAAAACTCCGGCTCGGGTATCAAGGCATCACACAGTGCTGACCAGTCAGCATCTCTGGCAGGATTGCAGCCGGCAGCCCAGGCTTTCAGCCATTCCGCACAGCCATTGTCATCCGGCACGCGGACATAAATTCCAAGATTCTTTTCAAGGATCAGCGGGCGCCCTTTGCCCTGGTTCTGTGTCAGCAGAGGACGAAGTTCAGTTGATGTAAAACGGATCATAAGCGCTCCTTAAAAAGGAGGTGACCTCCCCGGGAGGGAAGGTCCCTCCGGGAAGTGTCATTCAGTTAACATCAGTCAAAGCGGTAGCGTAGTTCCGCCATCTGCTGCGCCATCAGCCGACCGGCCCTGAGGGCCTTACGGGCTGTTGCGTATGTACCGGCCCCAGGCAGCTGGTCTATACGCCAGTCACGCTGAGTAAAGCCGATGCGACGGGAGATGACGGGCGTGAACCCGTTCTCTGTCGGCACGACGTCTGCCTTAAAGCTGCAGCGGCCGCTGCGGTTGGTAAACCACTCTGCCTGCTGATGCTGCAGGTTGCCGGCAAGCCGGTTGAGTGCGCCTGAAAGGCGGGTGATAAGTGAAAGCATTATACCGCTCATGGTTTTCTCCTGATTAAGCGCGGAGAAAACCACCGCCGCTGTTGCGGGGAGGTTGTCCCCGCGCGGGTTAAAGCCTTTGTCAGAAAATGACGCAGGCCAATGGTTAATCACTAACCAAAATCGTGGTAGTAAGCGTTACGCGAATCCTGCGGGGTAAAGCGCCGGCTGGCAGAAATGTTAACACTCACATTCCCTGCCACAGGGTGACAGCGGTGTCTGAAGTGATGGAGATAACATCTTTCAGCTCCGCTGGATGGTGGCTCCAGTGTTTCAACGTACTCCCAGTCTTCGCCGCCGTGGTAAGTCTGCCCGGGAGCGGTGAGAGAACGGTTAAAAGGGTGCTCCGCAAGCCTGTTCCACATACGGTGCCACTCTTCGCTGTTGTGCTTAACCAGCAGTGATGATTCAGAAGCCGGAGTGTTCATCGACAAATCCTCTTTAATTAAAGGAGGATTTATCTCCGCAGGGAGAAAATCCCCGCAAGGGAAAACCTGATATCAGTCTGTTCAGCATTCGCCATAACGCAGATATTCGCGTTCTTCGTACATAAGCCCTTCTTCGTCCTTAACGGCACTGCCGAAAAAAAACGTCCAGGCTGCTTCATCAATGTTTCTGGCCATCTGGCAGAGGTTTTCAAAAAAAGACTGCCATGATGCCGGCACGAGTTCGCGTACAGACAGCTCGGCCAGGTCCCGGGCAACGTCAGCCATTTCCCAGACATAGTATGGAAAACCGTCTTCATCGGTATCGGTGTTAAGACCAAGGCGACGATGCGCTGCAATAATCAGCAGGTCACCTTCTGCTTTGGCCAGTGCAACTTTGTAAGCGTCACGTTCGCCGGCACTGATTTGAAAATCTTCGTTAAGAGTTAATGCGTTCATAAAGGATTCCTTAAATCATTGGGGAACCCTGCCCCTGACGGGGACAGAAGTCCCGTTAGGGTGAGAAACGGTTCGGTTAATAAGGCGGTCAGACGATGTCAGAAGCATCAGCGCTCTGATAAAACATTGCACGCAGTTGCTCTGTAGCGTTGTCCAGCGCTTTGTCCTCTCGGGACCGGGTAGCGCCCTCATAAAAAGCCGCATTCCAGTGAAGACTGTGAACACTTGTCCCCAAAAGAGTAAGTTCGTTCACTGCCTGTTCGGTAAAGGCATGTCTGATGTATCCATGTTCAGTCGCAAAACCAACTGCGAGTGCGACATGTCTCAGAAAAGTAAGGTAGTCCGGAAGGCCGTCAGCAGGAACCTGTGGATCTGCATCGACCATGAGTCTGTAATCCAGGCGCACGTTAAGCTGAGTTTTTACGTAATCCACCATGATTTTTGCTGAAGCTGGCGAGTCACAATTCAGTAACGTGAGAGGGTTGATCATTCTGGTGTAATGCATGGGTACGATTCCTTGATAAAAAGGGAACCGTCCCGGAGGGAAAGTACCCCTCAGGAGTGAGAATCAGGCACAAAATGCCAGATGAGTAAAACAGGTGTATGGGAGTGTATTGCGAAGTAGAAAAGGACCTTAACCGCAGGGGTCTCTGTTTTCAAAGGTTAACAGATTTGTTACCGCCCGAAAGCGTCATCTCTCAGGTAGTGATGACATTGGCATGTGATTGCCCTAAGGCGTTCCTCTCAAATCACCGGAACATTGGCAGTTGTCGTAAGACAACAGATAGCAGAAGTATCGTACTGCAGGATTTTTAACCCGGCAAGTATCTAGAAAATTTTTTCAATTTTAAGCCTCATCAAATTCTGGTTTCAACTGAGACAAAGCTCATAAATTCGAGCTTTATCATAAAATTTAATTATTAATTAAGGTAATCTAATTAGTCATTATGCAGTAGCTCAGTTCACCTATAGACAGATTCGTCATTAATAGATTATTGCCAAAAGGGAAATTAAGAATGAAAACCGATTTATTTATTTCTTACGCATGGACGTCAGCAGAGCATTGTAAGTGGGTTCACCTCTTTGCTTCTCATCTTCATATGGCAGGTTTCATCGTTAAAATCGATGAAAGAGTTGATTACGGAAGTAGCTTGAGCGGGTTTATGCGTGAGATGACGGATTGTGCACATGTGCTTATGATTGTAGACCCTAACTACGTTGAACGTGCGAATAATATGCCACTTACAGGAGTCGGAATTGAAAACAGGTGGATAAGAGATGTTCTGGACACCAAGCCAGAGACGTGGCTGTCAGTTATGTTTGTTGACAATCCTGATTTCGAACTGCCAGACTGGCTAAGTCCACACAAACCTAAAGGTTTTGATTTCAATTATCCTAAAGACCGGACGGAATATCCTGGAGCCAGCCAAATTGAAGCGATATGGCGCTGGATCGCGGGTTTGCCAGCCGACAAAAACAATGCGGTTTCAATTGCGACATACAGGGAGCGCTGCGCAAGACTAGAGCATGCCGATACTCTACTTGATCCTGCGAATTACACTAATCCAGCTCTTAACGGATGCGTAACATTCAATCATAGAGATCATAGTTTCTATAGCGTCGGTTACGGTGAACATAAATTCGATATCATGTTCGACCAAGCGAACAGCGAAACAGTCAGAATCTATAAAGATTATGACCTAAAAGCTGTATGGAAGCTTCATGGAGCTAATTCAAACCCATTAGATTTCAGGCCTGTAATGAGGCCAACACGTTCGGTACGTCTGATGGTTGGGCAGAAAGCAATGCTGTTAAACAATAGTGGAATGCTTTGCGAAGTAACCATTGACGAAATACAGCCTGAAGTTGAAGGTGAAAATTACGTGAAGGAACACGTAACATTCTCGTATAAGATACATCACGATAAGTAAAAAAGGTCTTAATCAAGAACCTGTAAACATCTCCCCTTAAACTCATTTAAATTTTAAGGGGTTATTAAAGATTGCCCAATGATTATGCCTTCAGTTTGTTATAAACCCGTGCAACATAATGTCCTCTTCCGTCACCATGGCCTAAATCCATCGAGGTGAGCGCCTCTGCTTCTTTTTGACTAAAACCTTTGTCCTTATGGAGTTTAAGGGCGTCATTAGTATAAGCGTATCTCAAACTATGGGGGGCAAACTCGCCAACAAGTCCCGCCTCACGTACGATATTCCTGTATCGTTCGATTGCCAGATGAATGGAAGGTTTATCGATAAGTTTTCCATTATTTTTAGCAGAATAAATTATTGCTCTGTTAATGGCTTCAATAGTTTCAGTCCGGTTTATTATTGTGGTATCTCTCGGCCGTCCTCCTTTCGTACCAAAAACAACGCGAACTTTTTCATCTCCATTCTGCAGTGCTTTTTTCCATGTATGAAGTGATTTAACAGACTGAACGGTTTCTTCTGTTCGCAAACCTAAAAGCCGTGAAAGTTTCATTGCGTAGGCGACGCCCTCATCCTTTTCACTAACTGATGCTAATACTTGCTTGAAATAGTCATCAGTTATTGCAACCTTAGTTCCGTCGCGGCTGGTTCCAGAGATATTCAGAGCGTCATTATTCAACTTCGGATGAGCTGGATCAGCCATGAAGGTTTTACCCGATACGCGCAGTATTGCACGTATCGCCGCCATTTCATTTTGTAGCGTACGTTTGGATATATTTTCTGCCAGGCGACTTCTAATATAAATTTCTATATGATTTGTCTTTATGTTTTTAATGTCCCGAATTTGAATGTTAAGACTGATCATTCTGTCAGCAAACCGGTCAGCAATTTTTGTACGGTCAGATACAGTTTTAAAACTTCCGCCCGCCTGGCGGGCAAGGGTTTTTAAATTTTTATTCAGCTTTGCCACAGATCACTCTCCATTCAATGAGGTGACAGAGCTTTTCCGTCTGTGTGAACGGAAAAGTTCTGTCACCGGCTGCACAACGATTACAGACGATGAAATTTCACCCCGACGGCACGGTTCATTTTGCGCTTCCTGCGTCTCGACAGACATCTGTGCATCGGGGCGGCGAAATGTTGAGTTATTGCAAGGCTCCCCAGGTCTCTGACCTGTTCGCGGCTTTTGCCGGGCTGAAATGAATCAGTCTGCCTCCACACACCAGCTGTCTGGTGTCGCCATCGATGTCGTGCCGATTTCTCCTTATTTAAGTAGCGTTCAACGCTTCAAAAAGTGAATGAACGATAGGTTGAAAGTGAATCAGTGATGAGAGGAAAAACGTCTTTGTGACGTCAGAAATCCTTTAATACGTGTTGGTCAGTTGGTAAACCTGACGTTAAAGGTACAGTGCGTAAGCACTGACCGTTATGCGCTGCGCGCGTCACTTGGTACTCGTTTCACTCGAACGCAAGTGACGCCGCGCTCCTCTGCTTTCAATGCGGTTGTGGAAGATGCCCAAATGTTCCAAATGGTCATACCCACAACGCAAAGTTCGCAACGGATGCAGACGTCATCAGACGTGAGGAAACGTAATAAAACAGGCAGAAGGGCCTGAAGAAGTGCTGACGAATCAGACGAAGGTGAAAGTAGATCCTTTATCGCGCTTATCGCGATCCCCATTTTCAAAGGCTGACGGGTTTACCGCCCGAAGGCTCCGTCTCTCAGGTCATGACGGATTTGGCAGTGCAATCACCCGAAGGCGTCCCTCTCAGATTGCCGGGACATTGGCGTGTTGCTAAAGCAACGGTACAACAACGAGAATGTTAGAACGTTATTAGATCCATTTACAAGCTAAATGTTATAGATGCATGTGGGAAAAATACGGGAACAGCATTGAAGGCAAACCGTTTCAGAACCCTCACACGACTGACTTCAGGTTTTTTGGATTTTAAAATTGAAAGCGTGAGCGGAAATGTGGAACGTTCCCCCATGTTTTTGAGTACTCTAAATCGAATAACTGTTTTGCACATTCAGCGCTTAGATGACTATAGGCATCTTCATAAAAAGATTCGACTGTTTTGTTGTTAATGGTAATGTTTGAAACAGGAAATTGAATTAAACCAGTAGAAGAGCGGTTAATTGCAATCCATTCCTCGCCTTCCATTTGATTGACTGGGAGAGTAAGGTGTGAATACAATACATCTTCTATTGGTATATTGAAATTCAGAGATATAGAGCCGTAACCGCCTTTATCGTCAGTGTCAGTGTCAGTGAAAGAGTTTGCAACATCCATGTATAAAGGTATTGTTTCGTAACCAAGAATATTTGCTGATGTTTTATAAAGCATTAGTAAGCTACCATAGCTCATGCTGTCAATTCCAAGATGTGATATTCTGACTCTTTTACTTATATGGCGTGGTATTCCTTTGGGAGTAATCTCGCGCCTTAAGTTAACATGAGTAATTCCTGCAGATTTTAAAAGGCTCTGTGTATTTCCGTAAATTTCATTTAACTCGGTAATGATTTCGCTTAACTGTGACTTGCTGAGAGATTCTATCAAACCTTTAACGTCGCTATCATTCCTATACCATGAATATATCCTGTCATTTTGTATAGGCAGTTTAAGGTCATTAAATAACATTGAAATAAACTCAACTAAAATAGCATATCCGTTTCTTTTTTTATCACAGAAACCGGTGATGAACTTATATTGATGGGTTTTACTTCCATAGCCAATGCAAGCAGACAGGATTTCGTTTTTTATGCAAATTTTCGAGTTAATCAGGCTTCTATCCAGTTCAAAGGTTTTAAATGATCTCATTTTCATTCCAGTCTGATTCAGGCGATGAATACGTTTTATGTAACTTATTCAGCTTGCTTCGCGCGAGATAAAGTTTGTAATCAATTGCAAAGCTGTCTTAGCTCTAAAAGATATGATTTTACCTGATTAGCCGTGAAAACCCGAGTGCCGAGAGTTGTACAAAAACTTGCCAATTTAGCTGTCTTTAAAGTATTCTGAGGTTGGGCGCTTAGAATAGTATCGGAGGCAGATTTCATGGCAAGCGACTGGAACGATGAGCTTGATAGGTACGAGAATGGTCGCTCTGTGTGTGGAGATCTGGGCGATTCATTGAAGAGTGCGGCTAAAGTGCTTTCCTTTTTAGTTGCCAAGGAAAAAACATCATCTTTAGACCGTTTAAAACAAGAGCAACAAGTAAGAGATGAAAAGCTATTTGGTCGTGGTAAGCATGCCAATTGGTTTTCTGAAGATTAAAGCCGATACATTTGTATCGGCTTTGATTTGAGCTAGATTTTAGAAATGCCTTTAGAAGCAATATCTTTAGCTATCGCACCACCTTGTTCCCCAGCATTTTGTGCACCTGAAGATGCCTTTTCCAACATGTTACTCATCACGCCTCCAAGGTTTATTCCCACCCAACTCATCATACCAACCCAGAAACCCGGAAATACCAGATACATCATTCCCAACACCATATTCATGATCCAGCCGTCACGCGGTGAACTCAGGAAGTCTGCAATAGGCTGACCCGAAGCCAGTCCGCCTTCAGCAAGATTTGAATAAAGGATGGTGATCAGTCTGTCATCCAGCCAGCCCGCGAGTGCCCACCAGAACGTGATGAACTGCAGTGCAAATAGCGCAAACGAAATCGTTACAATCGTTTTAGGTTCATAGGCACTGAACATCATCAGCACAGGTATGACGATGATGATCATCATCTGAAGCAGCGCCTGTATCATCGGCAGTGCCTGCTTGAGCGCATCAAAGCCCGGCAACGCCTCAACCTGCTTCATGCCAAGCCCGACAGTAGACGCAAACCGCGAAAGACTCCCTCCGATTCCACTCGTTGTGTCCGCACTACCGGACATATAGGTGACACCGCTGCCTGAAATTTCTGCGTTGCTGGGGCTCACTAGCCAGCGCAGCGCCGGTTCTTCCCACTGTGTGCCCGGGAACTGGCGCTGAAGCTCTTTACGGGTAGACTCGCTGAAGCTGGCCAGAACACGCTTGCGCAGTCCGTTGCTCCCGTCAGACCACCATGTTTTGCACGTCGGATACCCCCCCTGACCCGTATCCGGATAGCCACTGTCACGACTGCTGCTTTATGGCCACTGGCTGCGGGGCGTCATGGCCGTGTAATAGTCGTAATAACCAGAGGTATTAAGGAAATAGTCGCTGCCAATCCAGCCAACTGAGTTGATGGTGGCGTCGCTCAGCTGGCTGTTACTGTTCTTCAGCTTAAAATAGGCCCGGGAGTAACACTGGTTTGCGAAGTCCTGGACCTCCTGCAGCACCACCGGATCTCGCAGTTTGGTGTTCTGAACGTCAAAGCGCAGCTGCCGCAGCTGCGTGCCGCAGGGAATGGACGCAATCATCGCCTGCGTGGTGCCTTTCGACATCGCATGCAGCAGATACCACCACACCGGCACCTCAGCCGTACGGCCGTCGAAGTCGTTAACCAGCCCTTTATAGCCGGAGTTCTGCGGCGTGGGTATGCTGAAGCCGCACTGTTTCGCCCGCGAGTCATCAAACTTGATCGTGCTGATATCAACCGGCAGCAGCGGAATGCAGCAGACCAGCATGACCAGAAATGAGACATAGATGGCGTGCTCAATGCGCGGTAGCGCCAGCACGCCTTTATTGCCCTCATCAGCACCTTCCTCCCGCACCTTTAGCCACACGCCGAGGACTTTGAAAATAAGCGGCAGCGCGAACAGGCCGGTGCTGCTGAGGATGCCCCACATCGAGTTATTGAGCACCCAGCCAAACAGGATGAGGAAGTATTCCAGGTAACTGTTCGCCGTCATCTCAGCCTCCCTGAACCGCGTTAGACCAGGCCACGTACTCCGTGGCCAGAAGATAAATGATGGCAAGGCGCTCCAAGCGCGGCAGGCCTCCGGCAGCATCCGGCCAGCGCTTCAGCAGGCGTGGTCGCAGCTTCATAATCCAGACGCAGGCGATGAACACGTACATGCAGAGCCGCCAGGCAAACATGGCCCAGCGGCTGTCGTAGAGCCACTTCTGAATAAGGTGGCCATCGGGGTCATACGCCATGAACACCGACGCCAGGCCAAAAATCGCTCCCATGGCCAGAAACATGTAGAGGAATATCAGAATAATGCGGCCGGTGAGGCCGCTCAGGAATCTAAGTTTCATGTCAGTTGCCTCCCGGCTGAGGCTGGCCCATCTGGCTGAAGCCCTGGTCCTGATTGCCGGCTTTCTGCTGCAGCTGGTTATCCTGATTACGTTCGCCCTGGCGCTCAAGCGTGGTCAGCAGGCTGTTGCTGCTGATGGACTTGCGCAGCTCCATTTCGTTGCGCAGCGCATTCAGCTCGCGATCGAGCGCATCAACGCGGCGGTCACCCTCGGCAATGGCCTCAGGCTGTTCGGCCGCGTTCGGCTCAGACTCACCGGTCGTCAGCATGCGTCGCATGGTGAGTGCCGCCTCAACCGTGTCAGACATGGCCAGTTCACCCGCCAGCCGCTGCACCAGTGCGGCCCGGTCCGGATCATCGCGCAGCGCCTGAATCACGCCGCGCGTGACGACGAGGCTGCCGGTTTTGAGCGCGGCCAGATTATCTGCCGTGGGCTGCAGCTGACCGTTAACCAGTTTGCTGAGCTGCTCCAGGTTGGTTTTGGTGGCGTCTTCCAGAACCGGCGAAAAGCCGGTGCCGGCAACGGTGCTGCCCGGCTGGTTATCCGCGCCGCCGCTGGTGCATTCGCTGGTTTCACGGCAGGTGCGGATAGAGCGGTCGCCGAGGACTTTCACAACGGCCGCTGCGGCTTCATCGGAGGATTTATAGCGCTGGCAGACCGTACCGTTACAGCTGGCCGAGCCGACGCTGCTGTTGCTGGTTACCGGCAGGCTGTTCATCATGTTGTAGCCGGCTTTTGCCAGGTCGCGCGTGGGCTGAATGGCCTGCTGTCCCTTACCGCCGCGTTTCTGGCCACCGACCCAGGTCACGCCTTCTTCACCCGTGGCCTTCTGCAGTTTCTGGTCGCTCGATACCGCATCACCGCCGCTCGATGAAACGATGTCTTTATACTCCTCAGACACCGCCGCCTGCTGCCACTTGCTGCCCAGAGTGTAATCGGCCAGCTTTTTCGACATGTTCTGACAGTTCATCTGGGCCTTGTCGAAGTTCAGGCCCGCCTGCAGCACGCCGTTGGTGAGCATTTCATACAGCCCCGGGTTGGCACGCTGAATGGCCATCGCCGGCATGCTCATTACGGCACCGGTCGCACCCTGAATGACGTTGCCCATAAGGTCCTTGAATCCGCTGGTAACACCGTTTAGTTGATTACCGACCGTGGTTTTCAGATCAAAGTTGCCGCACATCAAATCACTGCTCCAGCCGCCGTCCAGTCCCAGGCGCGACATGTTGCTGCGCGTTGAGGGCGGCGAAATGACCGAGCCGCCGCCGATGGAATAGAACAGCCCGTCGTTAATGGCGCCGCTGATGCCCGCACCCTGCGAGGAAAGCGTGGTATCGATGGCCAGTGCCGGCATCGTCAGGGAAAGGAATATCGCGCCCGTGGCCATGCGCAGTTTCTGCGTGAATAAAATAATCATGCTATGTGTCCTTATGAAAAGTCGGTGCTGTAAAGGAAGGTCTGGCCACGTCGCTTACAGCAGCTGTAGGGCTGCCAGAGCGCCCAGGCGTAATCGCCGCTTTCCGCCGTCTGGCCACCCGTGTCCGGAAAGACCGCGCAGCTCTGCGACAACTGGGGCGAAAGGCGCTGCCACTTGTGGTTTTTTGTGCCGGTGTTTTCTGTAACGGGGTCAGGTGGCCAGTAACCCGGAGACCGCTGGCCAACCAGTGGGTTGTAGACGTGCAGCTGTCCCTCTCGGGTGATGATGTCGGCGACACGCTGAACCACGACGGCCGCCGATTTGTAGCTGTCGGTCTGCGTCACGAAACCGCTGCGGGGATAAACGTTGCCCCACATCTCGCCGGCAAACGTGTTTCCGATTTCACGTTTTCCGGGGATGAGCGCTTCCGGATAGAGCGACTCCGGAATGCCCGTTCGCCACGCGAGGGAGTCCATGGCGCTGACGAAATACGGCACGAACGGCGCGGCGGCTGAGCGGCAGGAATAGCCCGGCACCATCCCGCCGATGAGCGACGCCGCCGGGTGGCCATACGCATCGCCGTAATAGAAATGCAGGTTCTGTTTGCGCATGCCCGGGGCCTTCATCTCCTGACGGCCACCGCCAGCTGGCACGCCGGCGAGACCGCCGGATAGCAGGCTTTCAGCGCCGCCCGCCGTGGCGCTCACGGCTGACATTTCAGTCCAGGGGTTGTCGCCCGGGTTAAGGTAGGCAGAGACCACGGCTTCAGGAATATAGTGGGTAACTTTGACCGAGGTTTTCACCGTGCAGCCAAAGGGGGTGCAGAGCAGCCAGTAGCAGATACCGCTGATGCGCCAGCTGATACAGTCGGGGCTCATGGCGCTGGAGACCAGGCTTGCGGTGTTCACGCTGGCGAACGTGCCGGTGCAGGTAAACAGCGTGGCCAGCATCAGCCGGCGCGGACGGGAAAGGCGCATGTTCACGGCTGTTTCTCCCGCCAGGCATCGAGTTTCACCCGGGCCGAGGCGACGTCGGTGGTGCCGTATACCACCCACTTGTCGTCGAACACCACTGCAGGGAACTTTTCCAGCCCCAGTGACCAGGCGTGTGCAACGCCGGCATAGCTCGCTGCTAACGCCTGCTGACTCTGACGGAACGCCGGTGAGGCGATGACCGCCCGGGCCAGCTGCTCGGCCTGTGCCGGATTAGCGGAAAGCGGGCCAAAGAGTTGCGACTGGAGGCGATCGGGCGCGTCCAGCTCGGTCACGGTGACGTCGGGGCTCAGTTCGCCGGTGACGGGGTGGGCACGGTCGGTGTAAATCACGGTGCCGGCGTGGGCCCCTGCGGTGAGAAACAGAGTGGCAAGGCAGCAGAGGGGGATTTTCATGAATGGCACTCCCTGATTGAATGATGCAATCAGGGTGCGCTTTTTGGGGAAGAGGGGCAGCTCTTAACTCTTTATCCGAAAACTAAAATTATTTGCCAGCACTTATCTAACAATAGTTTTATGGCCATTCTGCGAGCTGCCTCCCCTTTCAGGAAGGAGAAAATAATTAAAGATTAATTATGGTGTTTGCTTTTTATATGTTCATGAAAACACTTAATCACATGATTTGTGTAATCATTTTTAACACTCCCTAGGAAAACTTCAGACCGAGCTTCTATAAAATTCTTTCTTAAAGAGTCTGTATGTAACATGTTTTTACCCTCGAAGTCTCTTATTAAAGCCTTTGTAAGCTCGTTTAAAAAAACTATTTCAGATTTAAAGCAGTAAATCTTCCTTACCCTCATTAAATCTGCTGCATCATCTAAATCACCATTCACTATTATTTCTTTGAAAAATTCCACAGTCGCTTCGACAACATTGGTAATTAATATATCTTCTTTAGGGGAGTACAAATAACCGCATGGAGAGTGTTTTGTAATAGTTGTTGATTTAATAAAGTGATATCCTTTACAGCAAGCAAGAAAAACAACAAGCTCGTTCTTGCAAATTTGATTAATCCCTCGAAGAATCTCCATTAAATCCCCCCAGGAAATTTGAGACCCATCAGCAAATTGGGTAACCTCTTCATTGCCATGGGTCTCGATATCAATAATAGGTCTAAACCCTTCATTTTCAGTCATTAAGTATTTCATTTCTTGCATGAGCTCAATGAATTCATCTTTAGACGCAACAGGAACGTATTGTACTCCTTCTTGATCAGGTTGTGATTTTTTTAGCTCAGTAGCTAATAACTTTCCTGTTTTGCATTCATTATCAGGTAGGGACTCAACAATAATTATACTATTATAAGTCACGCTCAATTTTGACATTTCTTTCTCCTTTTAAAATACTCACTGGCCAAATGTACTGCATCTGGCCCCGAGCGGACAGATGCTTAAGCTAGTCCGCCACATGCAACTATGAACATCCATCTTATGATGTGGTGACTGATGGTTATGAATGTCCTGAAACTTTATCAGTGAAAGGATTGCCTTTCATTTTCAGGTATTCCTCTCCGAATATGTGTGCCGCGTAATCATTCAAGTGCCCGACATCACGGTAAATGGGAGAGCCATGAACTTCAGTCAGGCATAAGTTATGTGCGCACTGTGCATCCTTGATATCGATGATGATCAACGAGGGGTAATCCTTCTTCAGCGAGGTAAACTCCCCGTCGAACCATGAACGCGGCGGACTGGTGACTTTGGGAATGTCACAGGAGCCGTCCAGTATGCTTTCTCGACGCATCAGATGGTCTTTAACACAGGCTTCATAACCTTCCGGCCTCGTGTAAATTTCCTTCATAATAACGGGCCGTGCGCCGGACTTAACGATAATGTCAAAGGCCTCTCTCAGAGCTTTATCCAGTCTCGCTTTTGCAAGTTCAAGGCTGCGGGGATCGCCCGGATGGTTCAGAATTTTATCGCTGACGTACATTGGCCACAGCTCACCAATGATGACGTATTTGTATTTTCCTGACTCAATATCCTGGTAATATTTCTGCGTATTGACATGACACTGATCGTAAGTCGTGTTGCGGCTCTTAAACCACCAGTCGTACTGGTACAGGCCGGGTAATGTCAGACAGGTGGCCGTGCTGCGCGCGGTAATCTTGAGGCCGGCATTCTTAGCCAGAACATCGAGGAACATCCAGTAGTGGTTGGCATTGGAGTCACCGATAAAGAAAGCTCTGTTTTTTGCGTCAGCCGGCCCGAATGTACAGTAGTCATCCGGATACTTCCCTTCAACATCATCAGTAAGGCAGTCAGAACGGTGGCCGGAAAGGTTTTTGTATTCCAGCTGAAGCGCTGTTGCATGCGCATACGCGCTGCCAAACCGCCAGGGGAAAAACTCATCTTTTCTGGCAGCAGCATAGAGACCCAGACTTATCAGGAGGGGCAATATCATCAGCCAGCCAAACGTTGCCCGCAGCGGTTTCTGATTACGCCTGAATGGCATTTCAATAAAACGGTATGAAAGGCAGGCAAGCAAAAGTGACGAACCCAGCACGCCGGCAACCAGCATTTTATTATCGAAGAGCTTCATATAATGCAGAACGGCAATGCCGGGCCAGTGCCACAGATAAAACGAATACGAACGTTTTCCCGCCCACACCATAACCCGCGACGAAAGTAATCGTGAAGATGCAGTCAACGTGGTTTCGCCGGACAGGATAACTGCGCCCGTGGCCAGAACTACAAAAACAGTGAATACATTAGGGTAAGCAGGAAGCACGTTATCTTTTAGGGCGATTGCTATTAACACAGCCAGAGACCCGATACCGGTTACTCCTGCCCATCTTCCCCTGAGCTTTAACCTGCCAAACGCCAGGCAACTGCCCGCCTGAAGCTCAAAACACCGTGACAGCAAATCATAGTAGTGGTCGGTATGTGAGGTCGCAGAAACATTAAGCGCGTATGACGTCAGAAAGAGGGTTGCCGCACAGTTTATGTAAAAGGCACCGGAATTGCCGGCATACTTCAGCGCTATCAACAAGAGAACGGGGAAGCACAGATACCACTGCCATTCGACGGACAGTGACCACGTATGAAGGAGAATAAGGTAGTTAGCGTCTTCGGATGCATAGGTCGTGGTGACATCTGAGAAGTAACGGTTTGAGGAAAAATACAGCAGGTTTTTAATGCTGTGTAAAAACGTATTGTAGTCATCGGGCAGGTAGAAAATACTGCCAAGTATCGCGGCGAAAAATACCACTACCAGCAGGGAGGGCTGTAGCCTCCATATCCGTCGGTTATAAAAAGCACTTAAGCTAAATTTACCTTCTGAATGACTGTCGAGTATTATTCTGGTTATTAAAAATCCTGAAATAACGAAAAAGATATCTACACCGATAAAACCTGAAGCTATTACACTGAGCCCTGCATGGAAAAGTATAACAAGAGTGACGGCCACAGCACGCAGGCCGTCAATGTCGCTACGGTACTTCATTTTTACCTCTGAAATCGAAGAAGGCATTTATGACTGGTAAGTTTATGATTATACAGCGTTGCTTAAGCTGGAAGTTAAACAGAACATTAACACAACACTCCCGTGTTAATGTTTTTATTCAAAGCTGAAATCATTCTTAAATAAGAAGGTAAATATTGATTTTCATTCATATCATCAACGTAAACAGCTAAAGATAACGTTGGCAGTGTCGATAACAGAGTGGCAAGTTGTGATAACCCATTAATTAAAAATTCGATGACTGAGACAAACGCGTTTAGGGGCCTTACTGGCCCCTTTTTTTATTTATTAATTCAGTCTGCCAGTCTCGTTTGAATGCCGCCATTCAAGATAATCAAGCTCCCAGTAAAATCCTGCAGCGGCCGCATTGCGCTCAATCGTTTCGCGTGTCTCACCCTCATTAACGTACGGCAGCCATGATTCCGGGAGGCTGTCTTTTGGTCGGGTATCTGACTTTTGAACAGCTGAAGCGGTGTCGTATGCTGTGGGCAGAGGTCGGTATCCGCCGGGCTGTTCCCATGTTTTTCGCTGCCAGGCATCCAGCTCCTCTTCATCTGTATCTGTGATGTAGACAAGATATTCTAAAATTTCCTGCGTGAGGTTTTCAGGTGTTGCGCCGGGAAGGGACTTAAGTAAACGAAGACGGCTGGACGCCATGAACTCTCGCTCTTTCTGCTCAGAGGCACCAAAATACTCGGCCTGGTCTTTTATAAGCTGCAGGTATTCGGGCGATGCTTTGTAAGCTTCCAACTCCTCCTGGTGAATTCTTCTCTCCTCAGCCCTGCGTTCGCGGGCGACGCCGGCCTCCTCGATCCCCGCAGCCACGACGTCAGCCCAGTCGCCGGATTCAGGTGACTGCGTACCCGCTACTCCGAGCTGCTGATTAAGGAAGGTCAGAAGGTTACCGTCCTCCGGTTCGACAGCCGCCCCGACGTCATCAGCCAGGCTGTCAGCACTGATAATCCCGGGCAGGCCGTTCCTTTCCCGACCGGTGCTGGCGCGTTCAGCCAGGTAACGCTCACTCCACGCCTGGCCTTTCGCGCGTTTACCGGCACCTTCAAGGCTGGTCGTGTATTTCATCAGCCAGACGTGCATAAAATGCTGACGATCAGTTGCACACGCTGTGCTGATATCGTGAAACCGCTGATAAAATTCCTCATCGTGGCCGCAGTCCATGCTGTCACCTTCATGTGCCACCTCGTGCTCCGTCAGGCTGAAGAGGCGACTGGCCGTTCTGAGCGCGTCGGTTTTAAGCTGACGCACGATATCAGTGTTGTACGCGATGTACGTCTTACCGTCTGTCCAGGCGTCGGCCGACGTCGACTCGCCCAGCAGAATCTGGAACCGCACGCCGCCGTAAGCCCGGGAGGTGCTCCCGCGCTCGCCGCCCGAACACACCCGGGCATACTGGGCCAGGCAGTAGCGCAGCGCCGTCCAGGCCCTGCGGGTTTCCTTATCCAGCGTCGTTTCACTCACCATCTGCGTGCGGTCAACAAAATTCGCGCTGAGCGTGTCAAAATCAATAAGCTGCAGCTCTGAGCTGAACGGCATTCCCCAGCGGCCGGAAGACGGCAGCTGTGCGCGGTACGCGATGAGGTTGTCGCGCACCCGACGCATGCAGTCCATAAAATCGTCCGTGCCGTCGCAGTTAAAGCGCGTCAGCGTCACCGGGTGAATGACCGGCGCGATGCCGGCACGCGCAATGAGCTCCCCGCGCGGGACGTCCCTCGCATACTCAGCCACAGTAAAACAGTTTTTATCGACGGCAGAGGGATAGTAGCGGCATTTGCGCAGGAAGTGCTCCAGGGTAACGTGCTGTTTGCCCGGGAGCAGCGTAATCACCTCTTCGCCGTTAACCAGCGTCTGCAGGTCTCCCTCACCGGCAAGCAGCGCCCGGGCGGTTTTCTCACGGCGTGACTCGGTTTTGCGGTGGCTGCCGGTGTTGTCAGAAAAGGCCTGAGCCAGCCCGCTGAATTTTGCTGCTATCTGCTTCCAGACCGTGCAGCTCTTGCGCAGAATCTCAGTGCGCGACACGTTTAGCGCAATGGCTTTTTTACTCACGATAAGGCCGCCAACGCCCCAGTTATGGCCCGGGTCATGCCTGACAAGCACGCCCTGATTATAAATGGACACAGCGCCTTCTTCCCGCAGCCGATACCAGGCTGCGTCATCCTCAGCGTCCCATTTTTCCAGCTCCGGTTTACGCGTAATCACCTTGCCGTTGAGGCTGACCGAGACTGGCGTGTAACGCACCAGATCACGAATTTCCTGCATGCAGGACATACGCTCCTGAGTGGACATCGGCTCATACCAGTCACCACTGATGGCACAGCCCTCCTGAATCTCTCCGGGTTCTGTCAGTTCATATTCATAACCCATTACCCGCGTGTCGACCTCCATTTGCCAGCGCTGCGAGCGCCAGACGGTCCGGGCATGCGCCATAATCTGGCCACGGCCGAGGCGAAAACGACCGTAGGTGGCATCGTCTTCACGGTGTGGCGTACCGAACCGGCCAAAATAACGTTTCACATCGTCATGTGAAGCAAAACCATGACCGTCGTCACGGCAGGTGAAGCCCTCCGGGGTAATATCCAGGATGACCGCCCCCGCGCCGGCATCAACGCTGTTCATGATGAGCTCGATGAGGGCTTTGGCTACGGAGCCGGCCTGGCTGTAGATGATGTGGTGAATGATTTCAGGGTCGAGTTCGAAGAGGTGTCGCATCAGAATGCTCCTGTTGTGGGTTCAGGGCCATTTTCCCGACGCGGAATCAGGGTTAAATGAAGAAGTCATAATGCGGATGTGAAAGAATAACGGGCAAGATCAGGACAGACATGAAAGACAGAAGATACAGTGAAACTGGAAATTTTTCTGCTAAAAAAATGAATAATCAGAAAATATGAATAAATTTCTTGTGTGCATAGGATTAAATAAAACTTGTTCTGATAGTTATTTTTAGTAGGTGATGATAAAGTTTGAAAATAGTATTTTTCGTTAAGCCAATGTAGGGGGGAACGGTGATAAAAACAGTTGAAATAATGCAATACAAATTACATAAAGGTAAAGGGGCCGTTTTTCACCTTATTATGCAGGAAATTAGTGTTCCCCTTCATCAAAGCTACGGGATCGATGTTGTTGCGTTCGGTAACTCGCTGCATGACCCGGATTACTACTATCTGATTCGCGCCTTTAACAGCGAAAAAAGTATGGCTAAGGTTCTTGATGCCTTTTATACAAGCTCTGAGTGGAGCAATGGCCCACGTGAAAACATAATTCTTTGTATCGAAAACAGTATTAAAACAGTGGTGAACCTACCATCGGTAAGTGTGAATGGAATACGAATATAATCCTAGAACTATTCCATGAAAATCAAGGGTGATTGTCAATCAAATTGAGCTATCAAAAATATCTGCTAAAGTTTTCCTAACAACATTGAGTGGCTGGCTAGATATTTAAATATGATGGCTGGGTTCTTACCAGCCATGCATTCTATCATCAAAGGTTATTAGGATTATCCATCATATTAAACCCAGCCCAATCAGTTACCTCTGATACAACGAGGCGATCGTCGTTATCAATGAATTGCTTAAAATGATCTCGTAGATTTTTTGATTCACCTGATGTAGGGCGAGTTAAACACCAATAGGACTCTAGCATGCGCCGAGCACCTAATCTTTTTAATTCGTCAATAATTTTTGAGTAATCTTTGTTTTTAACTAAATCGTAACTAACAAAATATAGTGCCATAACGTTCCTCTCTTTGTGTTTTTTAAACGAGCCCAGAAGTGTTCAGGTTAACTCTGATCACAATATAATGCGTAATTGATAACATGCCAATCCATATTTAGTTGTTATAAATCAGATAGTTAACAACATCACCTATCAATTCTTGTTTGGTTTTGGCTAGGGACTGTTGCTGATTCATGTACAAGAATAAAGGGGGAGATGAATGCCTAAATTAGACTAGGGGTATGTAAATGCTACTCAAGATTACGAACTTAACAATCTAATAGGCATGTATTGATACAGAGAAACAGGAGCGAATAGAAAATTACTCTGATCTACCTTCAGGAGAATGATATTAGACGATATTAAGAGCTTGCGCTTCTGACACGGAACGAACATACATATGCCTGCGCTGCGATCGCCAGACAGTCCGGGCATGCTCCATAATCTGGCCACGCCCGAGGCGAAAGCCTCCATAGGTGGCATCGCCTTCGCGGTGTGGCTTACCGAACCGGCCAAAATAGCGTTTCACATCGTCATGTGAAGCAAAACCATGACCGTCGTCACGGCAGGCGAAGCCCTCCGGGGGAATCTCCAGAATGACCGCACCCGCGCCGGAATCGATGCTGTTCATGATGAGTTCGATAAGGGCTTTGGCCACGGAGCCGGCCTGGCTGTGTATGATGTGGTGAATGATTTCGGGGTCGAGTTCGAAGGGATGTCGCATCAGAATGCTCCTGTAGTGTTTTCAGAGCCATTTTCCTGATGCTGATTAAGGGTTAAATGAAGAAGTCACAACGGGAGCCAGGAAGAATAGCGGATACGATCAGGCTGATTAATACGAGCAAAAAATCAATGAAACTGGAAGACAGCATTGCTGAATCACTTGAAGAACGCGGCCTCTGGCACCGTGCCGCACGACGCTGGCTGGCAGTGATGGATGGATCCAAAAACGATGCAGAAAGAGAATTGATCGCCGGGCGGCGCGCTGAGTCGAGACGACTGTATAAGGCGCGACAGCGCTACAATGAAGGTTACAGATTCAAAAATATTCAGCGCTTTATTGGCGATCTCCTAAAGATAGATTGTTTTTTCAGAGAAAATTTTTATGAAAAAAAGGATCGCTTTATAGGTGTAGTTTTCAACTAGTGATTTTTTCTTTTAGAGAACAGCGTGGATATCAAAAATTTCAGAAAAATCTTGATAACGCTATTTAAATTCTGACAGCATTGGTACAACCCCAAGGGTTAGGAGGATTTTTTTAAATGCATTTCATTTTCCTTAATTAAAATTTTAAAATAAAAATCGCTTTAATCTAAATAAGGTTAAAAAGTAATATATTTACAATTAAATACATACTAGATTTTAAACCCCATGAGTGTTTTAACTCATGGGGTTTAACTATTCTTGACTATGTGTCCTGAAAATAGAGTCTGCTAATCTAGTTCCTGTAGAAACTAATTTTGAAAGAACTCTCAACTGCTCCCGACAAGAAACGTTTTCAGTCTTTTTGGGATAGTTAATTGTGTGATCGATCTCTCCCCATATTTCTTCAAAGAGAGTTCTTATTTGGACCTCACATGTTAACAAAGAGTCTTCTTTTGGTTTGATAAGATAATGTATGCTTGTATAATATGATTCTCTAATTTTTGTTTCTAAACCTAAATTGGTAAAGTATTCTCTACACTCTGGGTCCCATGTATACGCAACGGGAAGTTCCCTATAGTACCATTCCCCTTTTTCGATTTGACGCTCAATGAAATTATGTATATTTATAAATTGATCTTGATAGAGATGTAAAACCCTCACACCCGCAAGGTCAGTTACGCGCTCGAAAAAATTTTCTTCTGTAATTGGATTTTCATCACTCTGTTTTCTTAATATTTTATCTCTAAGGTGATCTTTGTCCTTTAACCTACTTTTTATAGTATGGATAATTGGAGTGCCATATTGATTGAGACTTGGTTCGTGTTGGAACATATTCACTACAGTGGTCATGAATATTTTAAAAAGATGTTCTTCAGCGGCGTAATTCTCTATGATTTTATCAATTTTCATATGCGCTCACCCTAATAGTTTTATTCTTTCTAAGAGCTCTTTTGTAAAATCATGATATCCAACTTGAGTATCAATATACTTTTTTCGCGATCCACGTAAGGTATCAATATGTTCAGGCTCGATATTACCTAAGTCTGGAACTAACCACATAGGAACGTTGTAGTGTTGTGCCATCGAGGGAAAAGTATTATGAGTATGCATAATAGCTGTATCACCTATCGGAACTTCGAGTAGCTTCTCTGGTATATTATCTCTCAAGGATGCACTGATGTTATCGTGTATTGTTTGTGGAATCTTTTCTGCGTAATTGAGATGTGCTCGTGCTAAATTCCATTTGGTTTCTGTGCCTGTGTATTTTTTAGCATTGTAAATAGTATACCCTAAGAAACGTACGAATCTCTCAGGAAAAACATGCCTTTTTTCATTTGAAATAAGTTTGTAGATCGTATCAAACTCGTCCTTCCAAGCTGCTAAAGATTTGCCAATATTTTTAATTCCATAAAGGCTAAATAAATCAGGCAGAGCAGGAACAAAGAATCCATCTACAGTGGATATTATAACCTTATTTAATGAACCAAGACTTGGGGATGTATCAATAATAACATAGTCGTAATTATATAATTTTGTGTACTCTTCAGCTATATTTCTAATCTTCGTTATGGTTCTTATTGCTAATGGATCTCCACGGTAAAGATCGGTCCAGCGCCCAGCAACTTTCTCCTCATAAAGATGTAGCGTCAGTCTTCCCGGTATAATGTCTAAATTATCTGTTAGTGTTGCTGGCGGAGGAAGTTTATTATGATCTCCAGTACCTTCTTCTGTGGGTTTAAGAAGGAAGTGTAAACTTCTTGGTTTCGAGATAATTTTGTCATATTGTTTAGAAGATAGTGCATTATGAGCATATTCGAATCCCTCATCAATAAAAGTGTCTTCCTCAGCCCATAAATCATGAATAAACTCTTGTTTTAAAGAGTATATTGTTAAATTACACTGTGGGTCAGCATCGATCATTAAAACTTTGAAGCCCATTTCAGATATGGAATGAGCTATATGATAAGTTAATGTGGTTTTTCCCACACCACCTTTATTATTAAATACAGATATTGTTTTCATCTATTTATCATCTCAAAGGTAACCTTAATCAAAAAATTCGGCCACGGAAATTTAAATTCCAAAGCTTGGTTTATATAAACAAATACTCTTTAAGTTAGCAAGAAATTTTATAAGATTAAATAAACATTCATCCTAATGCTTCCTATAGATTCCAATAAATGACTTTGGAATTAACTAATTTGCAAGAGCATATCACCGCAATTAGATGGTGAGAGACCATTGTAATAGCAACTCATTGATAAAAAATAATTTCTAAGTCATTAACAGTGAAACAACCATCTTTATTCATATACTTCAGCACAGGGTCATTATGCAAGCGAAGTCTGCTCTTGGGATAAAGCAGTTATAGAGTTTTAAACTACATCTACTTAGTGAAACGGGAAATGCAATTGCACTAAATTAGATTTTTTCAAATCGAATAGGATTGATTAACAACTATCTGAATTGACTAAATATTAAGTCACTCTGATAGAATTTTATTAATTTACACCGTAGGTGACAAATAATTAGTCAAGAAAGGTAATAATCACATTGCGTGATTTTTAATCATGGTTATTGTGAATGTACTCCTTCTAATTACAAGGTTGACGCTAATGCACCTTACGTAAGAATTTTAAAAAGGACATCGATTTGACATGCCTTTAAGACACTATCTACCTTTAGGTTTACTGGGCTTAACTTCCGGATTATTACCGGGAGTTTTTTATTCTTTCTTTGACGCTGATCAGGTTTCCCTGTCGAATCAGCAATTCATTTAGGACCAAGTTTTAGACTCATAATTCATCCTTTCGCTATGAAGTCACAAACTTATAAAATGATATATTAGATGCTGGAAAAATAATCAAGCAAGTTAATCTGTCTAATCTATTAAAATCACAAATTTGTGAGCGATGTATGTAGATTTCACATGAAAGACATTCGTTAAAACCTTAAAAAAGTAGCGTTAGTGTGAATCGTAATATTCGCGGGCTCTTTGCCGCCCGCACCCGCAGCCTCCGTTCCCGCCCGACACCACACACCGGTGCCGGGCGATAACGGAGGGCCTGTTTAATGGCACATCTCAGCCTCTGTTGCGCGGTCTATCTCTTTAAGCACCCAAAGCATATCGGTCGCATCTGGCACACAGATATTCCAGCGAATGCCGGTCCTGTAATCCCTTTCAGTTGGCCATAGTGTGTTTCCCGTGACGGTAATGAGAATATCCAGTGCTTTATCATTGGCTCCGGACATATGCACCGCCGTGCAGCTTCGGCGTCCGACGCGATGCGGGTAGACCGACACCAGTAACGGATGTTCAAGCCGCTGACCTATCTCCTCCCGGAGCTGCAAGATGGCACGGTTATCCGTCTCACCGACCGATGCCTGCCCTTGCGGCGGGACGGTAAAAATGACAGTGGCGATCAAAGCCTTGTCCCCGACAACCAGTGGCGGTGCCATGGTCAGTTTTTTCATAAAATCCCCTGCCAGTGAATAAGACCACGGCTCTCGTCAAGGCGACGTGCAACATGGTAAACGGCCTCAAGCTCCGAACACTTAAATTCATTCATAATTGCCCGGCGTTCTGCTTTCTCTTCTTTTTCCGTCATGCCCAGCGCCAGGTAAAGGCTGGGTGGTACAGCCCGGAATAAGGCCTGCACCTTACGCGACAGAATCACTCCCTCTGTATATTTGCGCGGCAGTTTAGTGGCAGAGAGCAGCATCGCCTTTTGCTCATCATTAAGTGTCTTAAAGCGGGCAATCTGCTCAACCTCTGCCGGGGGCATGACCAGACAAATCCACCACTCGGCCATGTTCAGCATTTTTTTGGCCGTGTCCGGAAAGTCCTCAAGGTTCTGGGTAAAAATCCACAGCCAGGTGCCCAGCTTTCGCCACATTTTGGCGATTTTCGTGGCATAGGGTCCAAGCAGCGGGTTGGTGGTGACGATGTGCCCCTCATCAATGGGCACGATGATGTCACGATCGAGGTACTGATCGCGCTCGGCGATGTTGTTGATGGTGTTGAGCAGTGAAATCACCGCCACGGCCATCTGCGCCTCATACCCTTCACGGGCCAGCTGCCCAAGGTCCACGATCGTTACGTCGGCCTCCGGCCAGGGGGTGCCCGGGCGGTTGAACAGTTCACCCTCAAAACCTTCCGTGAACATGCGCAGCGCCTCTGACATCTCCTCGGCGCGGGCGCGACGGGCCGGCGTGCGTTTCTCGCGGCCGTCGTCGCCCAGGCTGACGTCATGAGCAATGTCCTGCAGCGCAAACATCAGGTCCTCGGGCAGCATCTGGCGGGACTCAGCGTAAGCCTTACGGGCAGCATTCATGATGGCCTCGCGGATCATGCCCCGGTCGGCACGCGTCATTCTGGACTCTTCAGAGGCTTCACCACCGGTAATCATCAGGCGGGCGGCAATCTCCATTTCACCCAGGACGTCACGCTCTCCGTCTTCATCATCCTCATCGTCTGCATCAGTATCCGGCAGGTCTTCCTCACTGATAATCAACGCTTCGGGCTTCACATACAGTAACAGGTGCGAGTCACCAAAGGGTGCCAGCGACACGACCTTGCCGGGCTTGATGCTGACGCGGTGAACGCTGAGTCCCAGCGACGCACAGTAGTCACCGTAAAGGCCAAAGCTGTTCCCCGCCTCAATCAGGAAAATACGCGTTCGATAGATGGCCACCATCTGGGACAGCTTGTCCACCGCTGTGGCAGACTTGCCGGCACCGGTCGGGCCAAACAGCAACAGGTGCGCGTTCTGGGTGCGATCCGCTTTATTCAGCGGGTCGACAGAAAGAGGCGCACCGCCCCGGTTAAAAAAAGTAAGTCCGTGATGGCCGGTGCCGGTGTCACGCCCGTAAACCGGCACCATACAGGCGAAGTGCTGAACAAACATCAGGCGCGTATACCAGTTTTGGCGGTCATGCTGCGGGTTAAAGCACATCGGCAGCGCCCGCATATATGTGCTGAGCGGGCCGATATCGTGTTCCGGATTGACCGGCTCCAGTCCACAGTTCAGTAGCTCACTGCTAAGTTCAAGGTAGCGTTTGCTCAGTGCGTCCTCGTCCAGACCTTTTATGAGCAGGGTAATGGCCGCCCGGTACAGCTTGTGCTTGTTACCCAGATACGTGCGGGCCGTGGCGGCATCCTCACGGGCTCGCTGGGAATCGACGTTTTCTCCCATTGAGTTGCGGCTCAGGCTGGCAAAGTTCGCCTCAAGTTTGTCCTGAGGCTGCACAACCAGCGTCATGGCCAGCACGGTGCCTTCCGGCAGCAGGTCCATAATGGCGTTAATGTTTTCGCCGCGTTGAACTTCACCGGTCAGATGTCCGGTCTGAGGACTTTTACGGAGCCGGGCTACCGGCACCGCTTTGTGCGCGACGTTATCAAACCACCATATGCCCTTGTCCGCATCGCTGCGTGGGCGGGTGAACCACAGGCTTTCGCTGAAGTCATTGAGCAGAGGAAGATCGCCGGGCCCGTCATCGCGGTGACGGGCACAGCGGTAAAGCGTGGCCTTGTCTGTCCACTGGGGGGCCGGGTTGAACCAGCGCAGCAGCCAGCTGTGTATCTGCTCACCGTTCTGGCGCAAGGAACGAATGCCGGCACCGCTCATTGCCGAGGTCAGACGGTCGCAGACCTGATTCAGTAATATTTCTGGCGCCATCGGGTCACGGTAAGGTTTTTCCACCCAGCGGTAAACCACCATGCGCGTGCGGCGGATTTGCCCACGCCAGGGCGCACCTGTCACAGTTTCATCCACAAACAGTCCTTTTTCAGCGGCCACGTTTTTCAGATGCCGCTCCTGCTCGTTCAGCCAGGCCTCGGTGAAAGCGGTCCCCTGTGCCCGGGGTCTGACGTAGCCCCGGATGGAATCCATATACGCCGACAGATCCGAATCGTCCTGACAGAAGAACTGTACCACCCACTGGTGTGAGTCCAGTTCAGGAATGCTGTCCTGCAGCGCATTTTCAACCACGTCACGGATTTCTTCCAGGCGCGATTCGGGACGGCCTTCAGTACCGACCGGATTGATCTCATAAACTGCTCCCACAGAAACGCCGTCGTCAAGCAGGATACACTGGTGTTCCGGCAGGTATTCCCCCCAGGGAACGTGGTCAATAATGGAGGGACCGGTGGCATACAGGCCTGATTCATCGGCGTGCGTCAGCCGGCCGTCACGGGTGATCGGCTCATGGCCCTCAACCGAGAACGGTCCGTGACCGTACTGATGTTCAGTCTGGGCTTCACGGCTGCGGCGAAAAAGACGAAAGGCCATTTACAGCGCCTCCGTGCGTTCGCCGGGCAGCGCATACTGCACCTGGCTGTAAAACGGGAACACGGTACTGTAGCCCGGCACCGGCGTGTTGCCGTCGGCCAGATGTGGAAACACATACATCACCATGTCCGGATTGGGCAGGCGCGGAAACGTCTGCTGAATTTCATTTTCCTGGGTGCGACTGTAGCTGTCCCGGGTCTGTTGTCCGATCGTGCGTTCGCTGTCGGAGACGGGCCGGCGCAGCGTGGTGCGGCTTTCAGCGGTGGCGTGTGTGGTGGATGAGCCGTTGTTCCAGAGCTCCAGCATGGTGCTGTCACCGGGGGGCAGCATTTCATCTTTGGAGGTGCTGCAGCCGCTCAGCATCAGGGCAACTGTCCCGCTCAGAATGAGCAAAATTAAGGCATTATTCTTCATCATCAGCCTCCAGCGTGTGCACCTCTGAAATGACTGCTGAAAGGCGCAGGATGCGTCCGTCCGCTTGCTTCATGAGAACATCAGTATTTTCACGAACCAGCTTCTGCGCGACGGCCAGCATGGCCCAGTCCGTCACGTCCTGCGGTTCAGCTTCCCACTTGCCAGTATCTCGCCGGACGAAGCCGGCATACAGTCGGCCACTTAGCGGGGTATAACCCACGCGGTACTCAAGCTCACTGCTGTCTTTGCTTTGGCTGTTCATCAGTCCATCCCCGTACCTGAGCCTGCCAGGCTGAAGTCATACTTCACCTTGCGGCCTTTCTCTTCGTAGTCAATCGCCAGCTGGCGGGTAATGTGCAGCGCCACGGTCTGACCCGGCGGCACGTATATCGCGTCAAACGTCTGGCCATATCGCTGTTTTACCCAGTCCACTGTTTCTTTCATGCTCCCGGACAGCGATTTACCCAGCACGGCCTGTCCCGCGTCACCGGTCAGGGTCTGCGTCACGCCGCCCATGGCGTTGGTCTGGCCCGTCATCTGGTTCTGTGAAAGGGCATCGCCGGCAGCGGCAGCGCCTGCCAGCAGGCTGATAGTCGGCAGATAGGTGGATGCGTTGCTTTTACGGGTGCCGGAGATGCAGGGAATGCCGTTGTCATCCGACAGCCAGCCGATACTGTTATTGCCATTTCCGCTGCTGTTCTGTGAATTCTGGTTATTACTGCCGCCGTTCTGGCTGTCCGGCGAAGGCAGCGTGCGCACCGTGCCGTCCGCGAACACAAACGTGATGCTGGTAATGGACCCGCGCACGCAGGACAGCGTCCAGTCACCGGTCGCCGTACCGGACACGATGGCGCCCTGAACGTCCGGCAGCTCGATGCCGTTGGCCGTCAGATTGTCTTTGCCTAACATAACCTTGAACGGGTACGGATCAGTGACTTTGCCGTCAATGGGAACGCGGCCAAGCAATGCCGTCATGGCGCGACTGCCGACCAGAGTGGAGTTCTCCGGCAGCGTAAACACCGGATCGACGGGTTTCACCGCATCCGGCACGGCCTGACTGACGGCTGTGGAAACCGCTGCGCCAGCCTGCTTACCGGCGTCACCCGCTTCACCGAATGACGAGGCAAACGAGAAGCCGGTCGCGCTATTTTTATTGCTGTCATTCACGGGTTTGCCGCTGGCATCCACCGGGAGTCCGTCTTTAGGTTCGACCCACTGCAGGCCATCTGAGGCAGGGGCTGACATCGCGACGCTGCCACTGGTGCCGTTGTCATAGCCCAGACCAATCGGAATGTCGCTGCCGGTTGCACTGCTTTTGTCAGGCGTTGCGGCATTTTTGTTTTTCAGTTGCTCAAGCATCTGACCGACCTGCGAACTGAGGTCGGAAACCTGTGCGCTGAGCTTTGCCCGCTTGTCAGCCTCGTCAGCACGGGCGTTGGCCACGGCCTCGTTAATTTGAGCATCCACGTTGCTGTTGGTCTTTTTCAGATCCGCGTTTTCCTCGTTCAGCTTCTTGTTATTGTCGGCAAGTGTATCCAGCCGATCCTGAACGCGGCGAAAGTTGCCCACTATCGTGCGCAGGGTGTCCTGCGGCGTGTCGCCTTCAACGCCCAGCGCCTTAAGATCATCAGGCGACAGGTCTTTAAGAGCTGCATTGGTGGTTTTTTGCGTCGACGTCGTTTTTTCCTTTGAATCCGAGCAGGATTTAACGCCCACAACGATGGCGGCGGTCAGCACCACCGGCACCGCAATTTTCACTATCAGGTTTGTGCCGGGCTGGCTCATTTCTTCGCCCTCCGTGCCGTTTTAGGCATGACCGTGACGGGTTCAGCGATAAACGCGCCTTCAGGGCGTCCCTGAATGACCAGGTACACGACCGTTGTGTCTTCAGGCGTGCCGGCACGACCCAGCCAGCGGTGCTGAAAGGTCGCCGTCTCGAACTGTCCCTGCAGCTCTCGCGGGTCGAGGACCACCTTGTCGGCCGAGCGGTTACGCACCTGCAGCGCCACCACACTGTCGCCCAGCAGGCTCCAGGCCGCCATCGGCGTGACCGATACGGGCTCACCGGGCATCAGTGTGGTAATGGACGAGGGCAGCTTCAGCGACACGGGGCTGATGCCCGGCACCGGCTCCACGGTGCGGACCGGCCCGTACAGGCTCTGTGCGGCATAGCGGGTCAATACCACCGGCAGCGGGGCGCTGAGTTTTGGTGCTTTGTGTGCTGGCGCAGCGTCAGTACCCGACGCCGGAGACGGACTTTTACTGCTGCTGCCAGCATCGCCGCTCACCGACTGTCTGTCACTGGCCGTTGCAGTGGCCACCTCACCGTCATAGACCAGCTTTACCGGTTCGCGCGTCACCTTGCCGGGCACGGCGCTGACGTCAAGCAGGATGACTTCGCCGTTTTCCTTGTTCTGCAGCTCGATGCGCGTCACCGGAAAGGCCTCTCTGGCATCGAAGTACACTGCGCCGCCGGTGCTCTGAATGCGCACTTTGCCGTTGAGCGAGGGCGGGAAGCCCACGCGCACGTTTTTATTCACGAACACGATGCGCTCCTGGCCGACGGTGAGCGGTATCTGCAGCGGAATACGCTCCCACTTCATGAGCTCAACCGCCTGCGTCAGGCCAGAGACCAGCAGCAGGCACAGCAGTATCAGAGGACGTATCATCACTGGAAGACTCCTGATTTTTTCTCTGGCTCAACCTGCGGCATGGCTTCGAGCTGCTGCGGCGTGGAGGCATAGCAGTCAAGCGCCATGCCAAACGGGTTGCGCGCCGGATCACCTTCCCAGCGCACGACTTTGAGGGGATAACGAACAAGCGCTCGCTTGACCTTCTCGGCGTGGTAGTACTCGTCAGCTATCAGGTCGAGCCGGACCACCCAGCGATCGTCACTCAGGATGTCGACGCTGCTGTCGCTGTATCCGCGACGGGGAATTTCATACACCACGCGCACGCGGTCCTTGAGCTCGCCGCTGTTTTTACGAAACTCATAGTCCCTGTTCAGGAAATCCTGGCAGGACGGCGTCAGGTAAGGGCTGAGCTGGGCAATCTTCGCCGAATAGTCCACCTCACCGTTTGTCGGCCAGGCGTTGAGCTGCTGGAAGATATAGAACGCAAAGGCGTACACCGTATAGGGCGGAATAACCCACCATTTCTGCGTGCTGCCGGAGCGCAGGTCGGGGGGAATGTGGATGGTCATGTCTGAGGGCGCCCGCATCCAGCCGACTGATGTGACCAGCATGCCGGCGAAAAAGAGCACGCAAAAAATGCGCAGGGTAAAGATGTGGTTATCACGCGCCGTGATACCGTTACGAAACCGGCTCATGTGAACCTCCTAATAGTGCGTGCAGACGTTCGCTGCAGCTCCCAGGCGCGGCTGGCCAGAATCATTGAGCGAGACAAGCCAAACTGGCAGCGGATTTGCTCCAGCCTTTGCCAGATATAGTTTTCAGGCTTGCCGCGCTTGTAGGCAGCAATCCAGCTCCCGCCGAAAAACACAGTTAGAATCGGCATCAGCAGCATGCAGGTCGGGAACGCCAACCAGCCGACGTGGGGCACCAGGCAAAGCGGTATGCCCAGTGGAATGCCCACCAGGCTGCCCGTACCTGCCGCAAGCAGAAACTCGCCGGCGGTAAATCCCCGATACACCACGGGCGGGTAATTGAGCCGGTCGGGAAGAAAGTCGATAACGGCCATCAATGCTCCTCAGAGAATGTCTGCTGCCTGTGTCGCAAGGAAAATCACCACCAGGATGAGGATGATGCCGACGACGCTGTAAAGAATGAGTTCGGTCCAGGTGCCCTTACCTTTACGGACATCGTGAAACGAAGTAATGACGGCGTGCGCAACAGCCAGGAAAGCAGAGACGGTTACAAGAAGACCAAAACCCAAGCCGGCCATTTTTGCGTAGCCCATCCAGGTGTTCCAGATCCCACCACCGCCGCCCGTTGTCGGTTGCTGAACGGAAGGCAGCCCGGCTCGCGCCTGACCGTCAGAAAGTAGAAGAATGAGCAACGTGGCACGTAGTCGTGCGGCACGGCAGAACCTGATAAAACGGAGTTTCATTGCGGTGTCCTTTCAGTTAAAAAAGAAAAACAGGGTCAGCAGCCACAGGAGCGCCAGACGGATGAACGTTTCGGTAAACTGCCGAAAAGTCACCGTTTTAGACGCGAGGCCCCGGTACGCCTGAACCAGCGCCCAGGCAGAGAACAGCAGGATTACGATGGCGAGCGCGCTCAGGATCAGAATGTTCAGTTGGGAAGGAGTGAGGCCGCCACCGGTTCCTGCCGCCCAGCCGGAGGTCTGAGCGCCGTTCATCGCCACGCGGGCTCCTGCGCCCCGTACTGCCCGCTCACCGACGCTGAGCCGGTGTTAGGCTGTGCCCGGGACGGTTCGAGGTAGGTGGAAATACCCTGTTTCATGGTGGCGATGTCGCGGGTTGCCTGCTGATAGTCGAAGTAAAAGCGGGCATCCTGATTCTGGTTCGCTACCACGCGGGCACGGTCAAGGCCCGCCTGGACCTGATCCAGCTGGCGCATCACCAGCGCGAGCTCGTCCTTTTCGGAGGCATGACACGCCACGGCCGGCATGACGCAGACGAGGAGTGCAATGAAAGGGGGTAAACGGCGCATGTACGGCTCTCCCGGGTATCAGATGAGGGTGAGAGTGCCGCAACCGCGACCGCCTGACAGCAGTAAAATCTTTATGGATTTCTGAAAATAAAAGCAGATTGTTTCTGGCAGAAACCGCGCCGGTTGGGCGATGATTAAATACACAATGCATTTACAGACGGAGCTGATGTCACATGGACACGACCGAACAGCTGGGCGGGAAGTATTACTTTGACGGCATGAGTGTGGATAAAGAAGAGTTGCTGATGTGGCTGATTCTTGATGAGTTCACGAAAACCTTCAGCGGTATAACGGATATCCTGGCCGTTGCCTCAATGCTCGCCAGCCTGCCATTTATTCCTGTATCTGGAAAACTGGATGCGAAAACGGCCACGACCGGCACCAGTCCTCTCTCGATGGTAATGCGCAAACTGATCAATAAACGATTCGCTAAACGCCGCAGGACGCTGACGCTCAGTAGCATGATGCGGGGCAAATGGGCCTACACGACGAGTGTGGGCGCCTACATTGGACGCTGGGTGCCATGGGTAGGTGCCGTTATTACTGCCCGTGACATCTACATCATTACGAATAACGTCATACATCGCTACCGACTGATAACGGGTGAAAAGGACTAAGCGCATGGAAACTTCAGTACAGGTCAGAAACCTGCTTAAGAAATACTTCTGGGAAATGGCAGATGATGTCTCACTGAGCACAGGGAATCAGATGGTACTCCCTGAAGAGGCCGCTGATTTCATCGAAGAGTATGCAGAGAAGTTTGGCGTCGACATGACCCATTTTGAGTTCAGGAAATATTTTCCTAACGAGGGCATACGCTTTCTGCCTAATGCAATCCTGCCGAAATTTATGCGTACCGACCATCATGAACCTGCGCCTCTGACCGTCAGAATGCTGATTGAGTCTGCTGAAGCCGGACGCTGGCTTTTCCCCTGAACGACACGATGACATTTATAGTCCGGGATAAATGAATGACATTAATTCTGCGCGAAGCAAGACAGTGTGATGTTTCGCTCCTGAGTGAGCTGGGTGTCAGTACATACACCCATCATT
>Ga0308166_1000601_pt1 | contig 46756 bp, 50 predicted proteins | sample PhyCR2_2_FD_202137 | JGI IMG/M metagenome (GOLD analysis project Ga0308166, IMG submission 202137) | Phyllosphere microbial communities from UC Gill Tract Community Farm, Albany, California, United States - DLSLCC.R2 | ecosystem: Host-associated > Plants > Phyllosphere > Unclassified | place...
AACGGCATCGTGCTGCTGCCGGAGCGCGTGGTGTTCACCAAAGAGAACATCAGCAAATACGATTTCTGACGGGGGAGCAAATGGCTGATTTAGACGACATCAAAGACGGCAAGGATTTTGGCATCGGTACGCCGCAGCAGAATGTGCCGTACACCCTGAAGGGCTGCGGCTCGCTGGACTGGGGCATGCAGTCGAGGCTTTCGCGCATTTTCAACCCGCAGAGCAACCGCACGGTGATGCTGGCCTTTGACCACGGCTACTTTCAGGGACCGACCACCGGCCTTGAGCGTATCGATCTCACCATCGCGCCGCTGTTTGGCGAAACCGACGTGCTGATGTGCACCCGCGGCATCCTCAGGAGCCAGGTACCTGCCGCGACGAATAAACCGGTGGTGCTGCGCGCCTCCGGCGGTAACTCGATTCTGGGCGAGCTGTCTAACGAGTGCGTGGCGGTGGCGATGGAAGACGCGCTGCGCCTGAACGTCTGCGCGGTGGCGGCGCAGGTGTACATCGGAAGCGAGTTTGAGCATCAGTCGATCAACAATATCATCAAGCTGGTCGATGCAGGGGCGCGCTACGGCATGCCGACGCTGGCGGTGACGGGCGTGGGGAAAGAGATGGCGCGTGACGCTCGGTATTTTTCGCTGGCAAGCCGCATCGCCGCCGAAATGGGGGCGCAGTTCGTCAAAACCTATTACGTGGATGAGGGTTTTGAAAAAGTGACCGCCAGCTGCCCGGTGCCGATCGTTATCGCAGGGGGCAAAAAGCTGCCGGAGCACGAGGCGCTGGAGATGTGCTGGCGCGCGATAGACCAGGGCGCGTCCGGCGTGGACATGGGGCGCAACATCTTCCAGTCCAGCGCGCCGCTCGCCATGCTGAAGGCGGTGAAGAAAGTGGTTCATGAGAACATGAGCGCCCGGGAGGCGTTCCAGTTCTGGCAGGAAGAGAAACAGGGAGAAGCAAAATGAACGTGACGCTGGTGGAGATCAACATTAAGCCCGAGCGGGTGGACGAGTTTCTGGAGGTATTTCGCGCCAACCACGAGGGGGCGATCAAGGAGCCGGGCAACCTGCGCTTCGACGTATTGCAGGACCCGCGGGTGAAAACCCGGTTCTTTATCTACGAAGCCTATAAAGACGAAGAGGCGGTGCTGGCGCATAAGCAAACCCCGCACTATCTCGCGTGCGTGGATAAGCTGGAGGAGCTGATGTCGGAGCCGCGCAAAAAACGCAGCTTTGTCGGATTGTTGCCGGAGTAGCGGTTTTGCCTGGTGGCGCTGCGCTTACCGGGCCTACGGGTACGGGGGGTGTTGATTTTGTAGGCCGGGTAAGCGCAGCGCCACCCGGCGTTGTTCACGCCAGCTCCAGCAACTGAATACGCGCCGTCGCGCCCGGCATCAGCTTTTGCAGATTGCTCACCAGCTCATCGCCAGCTTCCTGTAATGCCGCCAGCGGCATCGACGGCAGGCTTTCGAGAATAAACCACATGGACTGCGCCTGGCTGTCCAGACGCGTGCGTATCCCCTGTCGCCAGTTCCAGCGGCGGCAGGTGATGCCAAGATCGTCACGCCAGATAACTTCGCCTGGCTCCGGATTTTCGACTACCGGCTCACCCTCTTTGACGGTATCAAACGGCTCGCTGCCGTCGGCCAGCGTCAGGCGCGGCGCTCCCGAGTAAGCCGCCAGATTTTCTCCCCCTACCGGAATAGCGTAGCGGATACTGATGGCATTATAGATATCCACCACCGGGTCGAGCGGTGGCAGCGAACCGTCTCTCATCACGCGCTTGCGCAGGGCCGAGGCCGAGCAGGGCGTACGTTTGGGTTTTGCACCAAAGGCTTTAAACACCTCATCCCAGGCGGCGAGATGATTTTCTGCCCAGGGCACATCATCATTGAGCATCTGCTGGCAGGCCTGCGCCAGCGCAGCGGGCGTAACCTCCGGTTGGGTAATCGGGGCAGCTTCAACCAGAATGCTCAGCGCCCGAAAGCCGGGCGCGATCCCGACAAGTCGCGAATCTATTGACGGTGTTACAAGAGACATAAATAATCCTGTATTGACTGTTTTATATCATGGTAGTGACCAATGACTGATAAAGTCAATATAATGACCGATGCGGGTGCCGATGTTGCCCAGGTAAGCCTGGCCGTCGCGAACCGTATCCGCAGCTGGCGGAAAGAGAAAAAACTGTCGCTGGACGAGCTTTCTCGCCGCGCCAGCGTCAGCAAAGGCATGCTGGTAGAGATCGAAAAAGGGGCTGCCAACCCCAGCATTGCCATTCTGTGTAAACTGGCCGCCGCGCTTGGCGTCTCGGTGGCAGATATCGTTAACGTCTCCAGCGAGCCGCAGATACACATTATTCAGGAAGAGGCGATCCCGGTTCTGTGGCAGGGCGCACAGGGCGGTTACGCCAGATTGCTGGCAGGCACCGCAGGCCCGGATATGATTGAGCTGTGGCAGTGGGAGATGCATCCGGGAGAAACGTTCACCTCTCCGGGACATCCGGCGGGAACGTTTGAGCTGTTGCACGTGAACGAAGGCATGTTAACCCTGACGGTGGACGAGACGGTAACGCAGGTAGCTGCCGGGGCGTCGGCGGTGGCGAAAACGGAAGCGGCGCACGGCTATGCCAATGAAAGCGATACCGTGCTTCGCTTCACCATGACGGTGGCAGAGTTTCACCGATAAAAAGCAGCCCGGTGGCGCTACGTTTACCGGGCTTGCATATGCAGTATGTTGTAGGCCGGGAAAGCGTAGCGCCACCCGGCTTTTTTTACGCCTCTTCCACACTCACCCGCAGCGCCGCCAGCGCCTTACGCGCCGCCTTCAGCACCTGCTCACACTGCTCAATGGTGAGCGTCAACGGTGGTTCAATGCGGATGGTTTTGGAGTTGTTAAGCGTTCCCGCCACCAGTACCCGCTGGCGGAACATCTCGCTTGCGAAGCTATAACCGGTTTCGTTATCAACGAACTCAATCGCCATCAGCATCCCTTTCCCGCGCGCATCCTGTACCAGATCCGGGTATTCCCGGCCCAGCTGGCGGAAGCCGTCCAGCAGCATGTCGCCTTTCTGCTCCGCCTGCGCAGGCAGGTTTTGCTCCAGCAGCACGTTGATGGTCGCCAGCGCGGCCGCGCAGGCCAGCGGGTTACCGCCAAAGGTGGTGGTATGCAGGAATGGATTGTCGAACAGCACCGAGAACACCTCTTCAGTGGCGACCGTTGCGCCAATCGGCATCACGCCGCCGCCGAGCGCTTTTGCCAGGCACAGAATATCCGGCTGAACGTTCTCATGCTCACAGGCGAACATCTTGCCGGTGCGCCCCATCCCGGTCTGCACTTCGTCGAGGATCAGCAGCGCGCCAAACTCATCGCACAGCTGACGCACGGCGGGCAGATAGCCCTGCGGCGGGAGGATGACGCCGCCTTCACCCTGAATCGGCTCCAGGATCACCGCCGCCACGTCGTCGCCGGTTTTACGGCATTCGCCGAGCATGGTGCGCATGGCGTTGATGTCGCCGAACGGTACGTGGCGGAAGCCCGGCAGCAGCGGCATAAACGGTTTACGGAAAGTGGATTTAGCGGTCGCCGACAGCGCGCCCAGAGATTTCCCGTGGAACGCGCCGCTGGTGGCGATAAAGGTAAATTTCCCGCGTGGCGACTGGTACGCTTTGGCGAGTTTAATCGCCGCTTCGACCGATTCGGTGCCGCTGTTGCTGAAGAAGCTGTATTTCAGTTTGCCGGGCGTTAAGGCTGCCAGCGTTTTCGCGAGCATGGCGCGAAGCGGATCGAGCAGTTCCTGGCTATGGAGAGGTTGTTTCGCAAGTTGATTCTGTACGGCGGAAACCACAACTGGATTACGGTGCCCCACGTTGAAAATACCAAAACCACCCAGGCAATCGATAAACTCCTGTCCCTGGGTGTCGACAAGCGTATTCAGACTGCCCGCTTGCCACTCTACGGCTCCGTAATCCCCGCCGGCGGTAACAGATTTGCGATACTCCAGAAAACCAGGATTTACATGCTCTTTAAAGTAATCAATGACCTCACGGTTAAGTTGTTTCATCTCCTCATGATCAAGCGTTCGCTTTTCAATGAGATTCAGTGCGTGCGCGGTACAGGCAAGAGCCGAGGCGCTGGAAGGTAACCTGTTCAAAATATGCTCCCGGGGATCGCGTATCACATGATACTGAGTTAATTATTGCAGGGATTACGCCACCTCAGATGCCTTAACAAAAATCGGGATAAACGCCAGGTGAAATCAAATTTGCACAATATTTAATCATGCCATTGCGCGCCGCACGGGATAAGGGATAACGAGCCGGGGATGGGGTGTCGTCAATTGCACTACCCCAGGGCAGGAAATGCGCCTTAAGTGTGCGCCGGGGGATCATGCTTTGTAGGTAGTTTCGTCTCGAAAGTATTTTAAATCAATTAATTAGAAAAACGCACGAAAAGTGCGGTTTAACCGAGATTTGCGATCTCAATCATATTTAACAACTAAAGATAAATTTTTTATCGCCGAAAAAACATAAGCCACAAAATTAACATTCAAATAACCTGCAAGGGATGCTCACTATGTCCTCTCCTGACTATGTCACCCAGAATGAATATCCGCTGGACGATGACACCACGCTTATGTCGACCACCGACCTCCACAGCTACATGACCCACACTAACGACACCTTTGTGCAAGTGAGCGGCTTTACGCTCCAGGAGCTGCTCGGGCAACCGCACAACATTGTGCGCCATCCGGATATGCCGAAAGCGGCTTTTGCCGACATGTGGTACACGCTGCAAAAGGGCGAACCCTGGAGCGGGATTGTCAAAAACCGACGTAAAAATGGCGATCACTATTGGGTACGCGCCAATGCGGTACCGATGGTGCGTAACGGCCAGATGACGGGCTATATGTCCATTCGTACCCGCGCCACCGAGGACGAGGTCGCCGCAGTGGAGCCGCTTTATAAGGCGCTCAACGAAGGACGTAGCAAAAAACGCATTCATAAAGGGCTGGTGGTGCGCAAAGGCTGGCTCGGCAAATTACCGGCGATGCCGCTGCGCTGGCGCGTGCGCAGCGTAATGGCGGTACTTTTTGCGGTGATGGCCGCAACGCTGGTTGCCAGTGCCGCGGGCTGGGCTTCGCTGGTGGCGGCAGCCGTGGTGATGCTGCTTGGCACCCTGGTGTTTGAACAACAGATTGTCCGCCCGGTGGAAAACGTCGCACGGCAGGCGCTCAGGGTCGCTACCGGAGAGCGTAACAGCGTGCAGCATCTTAACCGCAGCGATGAACTGGGGCTGACGCTGCGGGCCGTCGGACAGCTGGGGCTGATGTGCCGCTGGCTGATCAACGACGTCTCCAGCCAGGTGGTGAGCGTGCGCGACGGCAGCGACAGGCTGGCGCAGGGCAATGAAGATCTCAACGACCGCACGCGCCAGACCGTGGCTAACGTGCAGCAGACCGTGGCAACAATGAACCAGATGGCGGCGTCGGTGCAGAGTAACTCTGAGACCGCAGCCGAAGTCGACAAGCTGTCGATGGCCGCCAGCAGCGCGGCCACGCAGGGGGGCACCGTGATGCAGACCGTGGTGAAAACCATGGATGACATTGCCGACAGTACCCAGCGCATTGGCTCTATTACCTCGCTTATCAATGACATTGCCTTCCAGACCAATATTCTGGCGCTGAACGCCGCGGTTGAGGCGGCACGCGCGGGCGAGCAGGGGAAAGGCTTTGCGGTGGTGGCGGGCGAAGTGCGTCATCTTGCCAGCCGCAGCGCGAATGCAGCTAACGATATTCGTAAGCTGATCGACGCCAGCGCCAGCAAAGTGCAGTCGGGCGCCGATCAGGTCCACGCCGCGGGACGTACCATGGATGATATTGTCGAGCAGGTGAAAAACGTCACGCAGCTTATCGCGCAGATCAGCCACGCCACCTCCGAGCAGGCGACAGGCCTGACAGAGCTGACCCGTGCCGTGGCAGAACTGGACAGCATTACGCAGAAAAATGCTGACCTGGTCGAAGAGAGCGCGCAGATTTCCGCGATGGTTAAGCACCGGGCCGGACGTCTTGAAGATGCGGTTACCGTGCTGCATTAAGAAATGCATGCTTCGATAAAGCCGTTTATTCCTCCGGGGTAAACGGCTTTTTTGTTTTTCAGAATAAGTTATGTTGTTAATGAAATATTAAGTAACTAAAAAAAGCACCCGATTTTTAATTGCTACGCCCCGGATTTATTGAAAGTGTGAAATAAAAAAACGATCAAAGTCATAAAGTTAGAGAGTTTCCTGTCGATAACAGCGATCGTCTGAGAAATAATCACATCGATGGGGTAAATATGTTCATACATGACGTAAAGATCGGCACGAAATTATTTCTGGCGTTTGGATTATTTATTGTCCTGATGGTCGTCAGCGCAAGTTTGTCTCTGATGAGCCTGAATCGGGCAAACAATGGAATGCAAACCATCCTTACCAGCGATTATCCAACGACGGTAAAAGCGAACCAGTTAATCGACAACTTCCAGGAATTTATCAGCACGCAGCAGCTCATGCTGCTGGACGAACAGGGGACGTACACGGCGCAATCAGAGCAGCGTCTGAAGGCGATCAGCGAGCGCATCGCCGCAATCCTGAGCGAGCTGGACAACGCTCTCAAGGATAAAAAATCCCAACAGGTGCTGGCCGATATCCACGGCGTGCGCCAGCAATATCTTGACTCGCGCTACCGCATTTTGCAGGCCGTGCAGAATAACGACCGTGCGGGCGCGATAAACGAAATGATGACCAACACCCTGAACCTGCAACAGTCCTATAAAGCGAAAGTGCAGGCGTTGATTGCGATCCAGGACCATGAAATGCAGAGTGCGGGCGAGCAGGTGGAAGGTGATTTCCGCACCAATCGTCTCCTGCTGATCCTGATTACGCTTTTTAGCGTCGCGGCAGCCAGCCTGACTGGCTGGTTCATTGTGCGATCCATTACCCGCCCGCTGAACGACGCGGTGAATTTTGCGGAGGCCATTGCCGATGGCGATCTCACCGGCAGCATTACCTCGCACGGTAAAGATGAAACCGGACTGCTACTCACCGCACTGATGGAGATGAAAACGCGCCTGCTGGAGATTGTGCAGCAGGTGCAAACCGGATCGGAAAACATCTCCAGCGCCGCCGCGCAGATTGTCGCGGGCAACCAGGATCTGGCTGCCCGCACGGAGGAGCAGGCCAGTTCCGTTGAACAGACGGCCGCGTCGATGGAGCAGATCACCGCCACGGTGAAGAACACCGCGTCTCACACCGGAGAAGCGACGAACCTGTCTGCCGATGCGGCTGCCGTAGTCAAAAACAACGGCGAGATGATGAAGCAGGTCACCAGTAAAATGCGCCTGATTAACGAAACATCGAACAGGATGTCCGACATTATCGACCTGATCGACGCCATTGCCTTCCAGACCAACATTCTGGCGCTGAACGCGGCGGTCGAAGCAGCGCGCGCGGGTGAGCATGGTCGCGGCTTTGCGGTGGTGGCGGGCGAGGTACGCCAGCTCGCGCAGAAAAGTGCAACATCCGCGAGTGAGATCCGCCAGCTGATTGAAAGCTCCACAAGCCAGACGCAGGACGGCATGAACCTTGTGGAGAAAGCCAGCGGGCTTATCAACGGCATGGTCGGCAACGTGGAGGAGATGGACGTCATCCTGCGTGAGATTCGCCAGGCCAGCCACGAACAGACGGAAGGCATCTCGCAGATCAACAGCGCGATTGGCCTGATAGACGCCACCACCCAGCAGAACTCCGCGCTGGTGGAGGAGTCCGTTGCGGCGGCGGCATCCCTTAACGAACAGGCCATGCACCTGAAAGAGCTGGTCCGCGTGTTCCGCGTGAGCGACGGCGTGCTGGCTTAATCCAGCTGGGAGATCTCCAGTGCCGCGCGGTCAATCACGCCGATAATCTGTTTTAACTGCGCGTCGCTGAGCTCTCCCTGATTAACCTTCAGATCCAGAACCGCTTTGAAGTTATCCAGCGCCCGCTTCATCTGCGGGTTTTTGCGCAGCTGGAAACCGACGGAGCGCGCCTTGATACGCGTCTGGATCTGCTCCAGCTGTTCCCGGTTATCTTCCAGCCACTGTTCTCCGGCGGCGTTAATCGCAATCCGCTTACGGCCGTTCTCTTCTTCGGTAATGGTGATAAGCGCCTGATCCTGCAAGTAATCCAGCGTCGGATAGATCACGCCAGGGCTTGGCGTGTAATGTCCCTGCGTCAGGTTCTCGATCTCTTTGATCAGCTCATAACCATGGCTCGCGTTGCGGGTCAGGATATCCAGGATCACCAGCCGCAGATCGCCATGACCAAAAAATCGTGGCCGGCGTCCGCCGCCGTCGTGTTCGTGTCGCATGTTTCTTCCTCAATTTGATATATCTAAACTATATCTAAGATATATTCAGATGCAATCTAAAAAATCTTGATTTCTGAGTTAATAGCAATCATTATCATTAAAAATTCATTCCGATATATCGTATTCACCTGAGAAGGGCATCAACATGGCATCTACCCGTTACCCTCAACGTGTCCGCAATGACCTGCGTTTTCGTGAGCTGAACGTGATGCGCACTGAGCGAGTCAGTGCAGGATTTCAGCGCATTGTGCTAGGCGGCGAGGCGCTGGAGGGCTTTAGCTCTCGCGGCTTTGACGACCATACCAAAGTCTTTTTCCCGGCACCGGGCACCACTTTCGTGCCGCCTGTGGTGACTGATGAAGGCATCGACTGGGGCGACGGCGTGCGTCCGCAAGCGCGTGACTATACCCCGCTGTACGATGACGAAAAACATGAGCTGGCGCTCGATTTCTTCGTTCATGATGGTGGCATTGCCAGCAACTGGGCGGTAGAGGCGAAGGTGGGCGACAAGCTGACCATCGGCGGTCCGCGTGGTTCGCTGGTGGTGCCGGAAGATTACGCCTGGCAGCTGTACGTGTGCGACGAGTCGGGCATGCCCGCGCTGCGCCGCCGTTTAGAAAGCATCGCAAAACTGCCTGTTCGCCCGGCGATCCACGCCATCGTCACCGTGGGCGATGCGACGTACCAGGACTATCTGGCGCACCTGAGCGGGTTCAACATCACCTGGGTTATTGGCCACAACGAGCAGGCGGTAGCCGACCATCTTGCAGCGCTGGCCGTGCCGGAAGAGGATTACTTTATCTGGCTGACCGGGGAGGGGAAGGGGGTGAAACGCCTGAGCCGTCAGTTTGAAACCGACGCAATTGACCCACAGCTGGTGCGTGCCAGCGCGTACTGGCACGCCAAATAATCAGGCAGCGGGATCCAGCTGCGCTTCGCTCACCTGATGTTCGAGCGAGGCGCATACCTCTTTCAGCGCTTTCTCCTGCTGGGCAAAGTAGGCTTCCATATTGCTGAGCGACGAGACGAGCAGCCAGGACTCTTCTTTCTCCAGCTCTGCCAGCTCGTTCACCAGGGTGTCGATTTGCTCACGCACCTGCGCCATCTTTTTACGAATACGTTCCAGGTCGTTCAGCCTGTCGCTCGCCATCATCGGTTCAAACCCTTGTTGCAGACGGGCGACCAGCAAGCGAATGGCCTTCACGTCGCCGCGCTGTTTGGCCTGGTTGAGTTGCACCATCATCCTGTTGGCTTCTTCTTTTAAATCATCGGCAACCAGATCCGGGTGGCATAACTTGCTCGCCTGACGCCAGAGCCGCTTCAGCTCGTTCCGATCCTCTTCAGAGAGATCCTTGCCTTTACGCAGGCGCACTTCGGCATCATGATGCTGTTCGCGATACTTCTTGTACTCTTCGTTGGCCTCATCGCGCGCCTGACGTGCTGGCTCTTCTTCACGCGTTAAACCGGTCTCCAGCTCCATCGCTTCGGCCAGCAGGTTGGCAATCAGATTACTTTGCTGCTGAAGATGCTTGCGCGCCTCTGCCGCCTGAACGGAATCCGCAGGCAGATCTCGCCAGCGCCGGGTGAGCGTTGTCAGAACCTCTACGGCCTGCGCCATATAGCTCTGGCAGCGGCGGTAATCCTCTTCCCGGCGACGCGTCTCCGCCTGCTGACGACGCAGGTTAAGCTCCGCCAGCGTTTTACGCAGGGCGAGGATCTGCTGCATCAACGGCCCGAGGCGGGAGAAATAGAGATCGTTGAATTCGTCAAGCTGCTGTACCCGGGCGTTACGACGATCAATCAGATCGCGCAGACGCTCTTCCAGGGCTTTTAGCTCCAGCTTGCTGGCCGCCAGTTGCGGGTCACGCCACGGGGTAACGGCGCGCTGGCTTTGCAGCCAGGTGGTGATAGCGCGAAGGGCTGCGGTGTAGTTTTTCTGCTCAAGCGCCGCGACGATGGACAGGAGTTCATCGTCAAAGGCTTCCTCTTTGAGACGTTTCAACTGGCTCCGGATGATGTCGTCATCTTCCAGCTCAATGGCATTTTTAATGATTTCTAGCCGTTTGATCGGTGTGCTCATGATGCCTTTCGCTCTGGCGCTTAAGTATTTGAGTTAAGGTTAGTTGTTGTAAAAGCTACAGGAAATAATACACACGGATGATGATCGGCGCGATGGGGGATTTCTTTAGTTTTTAGGGTTTGTGAGGGGAAGCGGCAGGCCGGGCTACGTGTGGTGGATTACTTACAAAAAAGCCACTCAATCGAGTGGCTTAACTGGATGATTCTAAAGCTAAAATTTGGTGGCCCCTGCTGGACTTGAACCAGCGACCAAGCGATTATGAGTTCCTACAGGAGCAACCTAGAATCAATGATTTACCATATATATCATTGACATAGGTTGCCACTGTTTGCCAGTTATTACCCGTTATTCTCCATTTCTACCGCCACTTTATCGCCACAGTTTGAGTTACTCATTCGTTTTCATGAGGAAGAAAGTTATCAATGTTTAAATAGTCATCCCCAACAATATCCTTCAAAATTTTCTGGCATAACTCTTTCTCATCTTGTGATCCTTTTAGAGCTTTTTCTCTTATTTTTGGTATGGAATTGAAATTGTTATTTACTATTCTTTCAGAATGGGTCGCGCCATAGGTTTTAGCCTTGTAAATTCCTGCAAGCAAGCTAAAGCATTGTTTTTCATTAAGAAGTTGACTTATCTCATCGTCTGCATTTACTATGAATTTTGCAAAATCATTTGCAGTGCCAAAGTCATAAGCTCTTGCCATATTCAATAATGCATCAAAAAAGATATCCATCATCCATGCTTGGTTCTTTATAATTCTGTATAAATCCGTGTTATATTTGAACTTTTGTATTATTGCTTCTGTAGCGCTGTGTAACTTTAATTTTGAAATGGCAGGGTCTATTTTTGATATTGAGTTTAAACTCTGTAAAGGATGTTTTAATTTTAATGTTGGTGTTGATGGGTCAACCTGTTCATTGTTATTAATTATGATCTGATTCATTCTTAGGTATGTTGGATCGTTCAACCCTTCAAGGAGTTTGTAATTACATGAGATTAGCAATACGATGCAATTTTCTCGTTCTGTTTTATGAATTTGTTTTTCTATTAAGATTTTGCGTAAGGAAGATAATACGTCCTCTTTTGCACCTTCGGAGCCCATTCCTAAAATAAATCGCAGGGCATTGATCCTTATTGATTCATTTGTGTCATCTAAGTTTTTTATTAGTTTATTTAACAGATATGGCAGCCCTTCAATCGTTAATCTTGATAGTTCATGTTGGACTATTATTGCATAATCTGAAACTTTTAACGTCGGGAATAAATTGCCGCCACCTAAGCTTTCTATAATTTCATCTGAAACTTGGTGGGCGGATAATATGGGTTTAGATAAGAATCTAGTAATGGATTCAGAAAATATATACCTTGCTTCTTCGGCAGATGGAGAATGTCCTGAAGGGTGCGCAGCCTTGTTTCTTAATTTCCCTAATATTTCAATGAACGAAGCATCTAGTTTAGAGATGATATTTTCCTTTGAAAGCCGGTCAATCATTTCCTTCTCAAAAACTTGTTGATTTTCCTTTAATGGGCTTATTTCATCAAGGATTTTTTTTGCTGTTTTGTTGACAAGGGATAATCTATCTAATTTCGTGTAAATATTTTCATGTATTGTGATAAAAGACATTATGATGCAAGCCCTATGTGCATCTGTCATGTAGCAACGTAATGCCTCACGCATATAATTCTGCATGTTGATATCATCGATTGTACCTATTAACTCTTCCATATCTCTTAAATGTGCCATAAGAATCTCCTATAAATGTAATTACAATTAAATTAATCAATATAAAAATATATCTACCTGTATGGGTAGGGGGTAAGCCCTAAGTAAAAGCATGCAGTGAACAATAAACATAATTCTATTTTTTAACTATTATAACTTGAGATAGTGGGTTCAGCTTCACCGCGTCTTCTAAATGATCTGGTGCAAAATGTGCATATCTCATCGTCATTTTGATGTCGGTATGGCCCAGCACGCGTTGCAAGACCAGAATATTACCACCATTCATCATAAAGTGGCTGGCGAAGGTGTGGCGTAAAACATGGGTAAGTTGTCCTGCAGGTAATCCGATTCCTGTTCTTTCGAGTGCAGACCGGAACGCGCCATAACAATCACTGAACAACCGACCTTTTTTATCATGAGGCAGGGACTCGTAGAGCTCTTTGCTGATTGGAACGGTGCGGTTTTTTCTGCCTTTAGTGTTTATATATGTGACTTTGTATTCAGTGAGTTGGCTTTTTCTCAGGTTTTCGGCCTCTGACCAACGTGCGCCAGTAGCGAGACAGATTTTTACCACGGTTTCTAAATCAGGGTGGTCGTGACGTTTGCACTCTCCGAGAAGTAACGAAATCTGATCGTGGGTTAGCCAGGCCATTTCCATTTCTTCTGTGCGGAAAGGGCGCATATTTTTTAGCGGATTTTCCCCTTTCCATTCACCGAGGCGATTTAGCTCATTGAATACTGCGCGAAAGTAGGCTAACTCAAGATTAAGCGTGCGGGGCGATACTTCTTTAACTCTTTTTGAACGGGCATATTCACCCTTTAGCCTCTTTTCCCGGTAGCGGGAAAACATCTGTGCATCGAAATCGCGTGCAAGCGGTTCACCCATACACTCAAAAGCATGATGCATTGCTAACTGGCGCTTGAGACCGTCTTTCAGGGTAATACCGTGAGCGCTATACCATGAGTCAATTAGGTCTTTTAAAGTGCGTCTGTCTTCCTTTTCTTCCTGCCACGGGTTTTGAACTGTGTACTGTTCGAACGCCAGCGCCTCGCCTTTGGTGGCGAATTTCTTTCTGATGCGTTTGCCTTTCGCCCCGTTCGGATACAGCTCACAAATCCACCCGCCGGCAGGATTTTTACGGACAGTCATCAATTAACCTCGCTGTAAACACCCACCACACGACCAATCGTTTTTATCTCATCAATTCCACATTCAAACGGCACTTTTCCACCGGCTACGTGTAATTTTTTACCGGGGAGAATAGTTAGTTCACGTAGGCTGGCTGCGCCTTCAATATCAACTAACCAAAGGCCATCAGATAAAGAGGACTCTTTCTCAATTACGTATGTGCGGTTATCGCTTTTGACTGAAATCCCTTTTTTTAGTGGCTTAGTAAAAAGCTTCAGGTCTAACGAAAGGCTACCAATATTGGTAGTATCACCTTCACTCAATTCGAATAGAGGAAGTTCAACGGAGTGCTGAGGCTCATCATCTGATAGGTTTTTATCTCCCTCACCAGTCATTAGCCATTTAAGGCTAACGCCGGTTTCGAGGGCGCAATGCACCGCAAAATCATACGAAATGTTGCCTCGCGTATAGCGATTCTGTAAGGAGCTAGCGGCAATCTTGAAGTGATTAGCTAGTTGAATTTTTTGAGTAAATCCGTAGACCTCGCAAATTCTATTTAGTAACGCCTCGTTATTAAAATTGGCATCAATCATTAAAATTAGCATCCCAATGTTGCGCGATACCAAAATTAATATTAGTATCGCTATGAATGGTGGCAGTGAGTGGCAAACGTCGGCAAAAACTATGCGCACACTGTCAAGAAACTATCAATTTAGGGATCATGCTATATGGCTTCTGAAATCGCAATCATCAAAATCCCCGCACCTATTGTCAGCCTGCAGCAGTTTGCAGAGTTAGAGGGTGTATCTGAGCGTACCGCATATCGCTGGACAACCGGCGATAACCCTCGCGTACCAATCGAACAACGCGTGATCCGTAAAGGCTGCAAAAAAGCGGGTGGCCCGATTCGTATCTATTACGCACGCTGGAAAGAAGAGCAAATGCGTAAAGCTTTGGGTCATTCCCGTTTTCAGCTCGTCATTGGTGCTTAATTCACTTTAAGTGAATTATAAGGATGAGACATGTTTGATTTTCAGGTTTCTAAACATCCCCATTATGACGAAGCTTGCCGGGCTTTTGCACAGCGTCACAACATGGCGAAGCTAGCCGAACGTGCGGGAATGAATGTGCAGACGTTACGTAACAAACTCAACCCGGAACAGCCTCACCAGCTCACCCCGCCGGAGTTGTGGCTGCTGACAGACCTGACCGAAGACTCAACCCTCGTTGATGGTTTTCTGGCGCAGATTCATTGTCTGCCATGTGTGCCGGTTAACGAGCTGGCAAAAGATAAATTGCAGTCTTATGTCATGCGCGCAATGCGTGAGCTCGGCGAGCTTGCGAACGGTGCAGTATCTGAGGAGCGTCTGACCTCTGCGCGTAAACACACCATGATTGAAAGCGTTAACTCTGGTATTCGCATGTTGTCTTTGTCGGCACTGGCGCTGCATGCACGTCTACAGACTAACCCGGCGATGACGAGTGTGGTCGATACCATGAGCGGTGTTGGCGCATCGTTCGGTCTGATTTGAGGTGCTCATGCTGAATAATGAACCGTCATTCGCGTCTCTGCTTGCCAAACAAAGCCCCGGCATGCACTGCGGCCACGGCTGGATTATTGGCAAGGACGGCAAGCGCTGGCACCCGAGCCGTTCACAGGCTGATTTACTGGCTGGCCTCTCTACTCAAAAGCAGGGGGAGTCATGGCTATCGAAGCTATATCCGCGACTGTTCCGCTAAAAGCGGGTCAACGTCTGGCCGGTCTCAATCATGTGGCGGAATTGCGCGCGAGATATTGGGGAGATAGCTGGAAAGAGGTTGAACGTTTTGTCGATGATATGCGCGATAAACGCGATCCACAATTTGAAGAAAATACTCGGGCGCTGGCCGCTATTTTCTTTCTGGCAAAAATACCGGCGGCTCGTCATGAGCTCGAATTAAGTGAGCTGACTACTGACGAGAAAAAAGCATTGATTACAGCGATGAATCATTTTCGTGCAGTGGTGAGCTTATTTCCAAAACGGCTAACCATGCCGAATTAATCCAAACAGAAATTTAATGGCGTAAACCCGCCGGGCTTCTTATTGCCCGAAATCAGGAGAGTCACTTATGCGTATAACCGAAACCCGTAGTTTTAATACAGATAGCGATGCGCTGGCCGTATTGCTGACCGATGCCAAAAAAGAAGAACGTAAAGACCGCGCGCTCGCTGTTTCCATCCGCCTTGAGGCACTGGCGATACATATCACCAAAGAGGGGATGAGCGGTATCGAAGCCGCCGAACTGCTGCGCCGTGAAGCCACTCGCTTTGAGAATGAATCACAGGAGCTGCACTAATGGCCGACGCAATGGATTTAGCACAACTGCGCGAGCAGGAAGACCGCGAACGCCACATCAGCAACGCGCGTAGCCGTATCGCTGCACCTTCCCGTTTTCTCTGCGAAGAATGTGACGCACCAATCCCGGAAGCTCGCCGCATTGCGATTCCGGGTGTGGCCTCTTGCGTAACCTGCCAGCAAATTGTCGAACTTAAATTAAAACACTATCGGGGGGCGATATGACTACCCGGCCACTAAGCCAGCTTAAGAAAGCGGCGTGTATTTGGGATAAAGCCCATCAAAGCATTTCGGCGTTTTGGCTGCGTCAACATGCCACATCCAAACAGGATGAATGTCACCCGAAAGAATCGAAGCTACAAATTTTGAAAAAACTTCGGGAACAGCAAAAAGCTCAGTCGACATCGGTAAATGCTGGGGATTTCCAGAGCGATAAAACTCAACAGTCTGCCGAACACAGCGAGCCGACACATGAATATCTGTCGATAGTTCTTCCCAGGTCTGCCAGTCATCCTGTGGAGATACTGGGGTATCCAAATAACGTCGATTTAAAATTTGTAAGGCGTGCCGAACATGTGTTGACCATTCTTCGCGTGGTTTCCAGCTATGTGGACAATTCCACTCAATTTTCCGACCTAGCTCACGCCGACCAGCTATTGAAAGAGGTAGCCGGTCTGCTATGTGGCATTGAGTGTCAGCAAGAAAAGCATCGCAAATGCCGAGCATGTCGGATGCGGAAATGATCTTCATTGGTTCTTTCGTAGCTTCGAAAGCCGTCACCTCTGTAATCAAATCAACATAGCGGCTTTGGGTGGGATCTTCTTCAGTGAATAAAGTCATAGACACTCCTGTCTCAGCAAAGGCTACGGGTGAGATTGATTATGCCTTTGTATGGAATTTTCCAAAACAGGCAATAGCTAGCCCATACCTGACTTATGACCAACAACAACGCCGCGATCGTATGTTCGCGGCTTTGCTGCATGCGAGAAAAGTGCTTTCTCTCCAGCCCGAGTGCGTGCGCTTTGACGTTTATCGCACCGCTGCGGTGCTGGAGCAAAATCAGGGCAGTCAACGAGCCAATGCCTTTTTAATCAGCTTCTGCAAAAAGGCATTGCCACGTCTTGAGCTGGTCGCAAAAAAATACGAGTGTGCAGGTATCAAAAGCAACGTATCAGCTGCTGTTTTTGGCGGTCATTTTGATACCGAGCTTATGCAGTATCTGGCGTCACGCATGGTCAATATGGTTGCCAGATATAACCGTCTCCCTGATATGTCGCGCGCCGATATCGACCTTTTGGCCGCTGATATAGCAAATTTTATTCGTGCTGAACTGGCCGACATTGATGACACCGGATTTAGCGAGCTCAAAACGCTGTACACCTGGTACATGCGAGCCGGTTTCATTTCCCTGCAATTCAACGTTACCCCGCCTCATTGGGAGCGGGCGACAAAGAAATATGTCAGTGAGGATGAAATCGCCCCTGCTATAACACGCATGTTTAATGAGGTTTGGTGGCGTGGTCGCTTGCGACGCACTGCGGCAGCATGGCGCGAACACCTGCAAATTGCAGTCGGCAACGTCAGCAAGAAACGACACGCCTACGCGAGTAAAAACTGCGTGACTGACTGGCGCGAGCAGAAGCGCCGCACGCGCGAATTTCTCAAGGGGCTGGATCTCGAAGACGAAGACGGCAACCGCATCAGCCTGATTGACAAATATGATGGCTCGGTCGCCAACCCAGCGATACGTCGCTGCGAGCTGATGACCCGCATCCGTGGGTTTGAAAATATCTGCAATGAGCTCGGATACGTCGGGGAGTTTTACACCCTGACTGCACCGTCTAAATATCACGCCACGACTAAAGCGGGATACCGTAACAGCAAATGGAACGGTGCCAACCCGTCGGACACGCAGAGCTATCTCACCGGCCTTTGGGCGCGCATTCGCGCCAAGCTGCACCGGGAAGAAATCCGCATTTTTGGCATACGTGTTGCCGAGCCTCATCACGACGGGACGCCGCACTGGCACATGCTTATGTTCATGCTGCCGGAAGATGTCGAGCGCGTGCGCCTCATCATTCGTGATTATGCGTGGGAGGAAGACCGCAACGAACTGAGAAGCGATAAAGCCAAAAAAGCGCGCTTTCATGCCGAGGCCATTGACCCGGAAAAAGGCAGCGCTACCGGCTATGTTGCTAAATACATTTCAAAAAATATCGACGGCTATGCTCTTGATGGTGAAACCGATGACGAAAGCGGTGAGCTGCTGAAAGAGACAGCCCCCGCTGTATCAGCATGGGCGGCGCGCTGGCACATCCGTCAGTTTCAGTTTATCGGCGGTGCGCCGGTGACGGTCTACCGTGAATTGCGTCGTCTCGCCGATACCGAGACCGCGCACGGTCTGAGCGTTGAATTTGCCGCCGTTCATGATGCCGCTGACGCCGGTGACTGGGCTGGTTACGTTAATGCGCAGGGTGGCCCGTTTGTCCGTCGCGATGATTTGCAGGTGCGCACGCTGTATGAACCGCGCGCCGAGTTTAATCAGTATGGCGAGAAAACCGTCTGCATCCGTGGCGTTTACGATTCCGCTGTCGGTGCTGGTACCCCGATTTTAACCCGGCTAACGCAGTGGAAAATTGTGCCGAAGCGTGCCGTTGATTTGGCCGTTGACGTTAAGGGCGCTCCTGCGCCCTCTCGGAGTTCTGTCAATAACTGTACGGGAAGCGAAAGCGATCCACCGATACTGGATTTATCAAAACCGCTCAGCAGGCGTGAAAGACGAGAGCTGACGAACCGACTCAGGAAGCAAAAGCCAGCAATACGGCGAAAATTCATCCATGGAACGGATGAGCAAAACGCAGCTATAGCGAAAATTATCGACGAGATACATCTGACAACCGGCACCACTATCAGCCGGGGCGAAGCCCTTCATCTGATGGCAGGTGGTAAAAGTTGTTTTAACGGAAAATGTTTGCGCGGAACGGCCAAAGGAGAGGTGTTTTCCGCAGCCCCTTCGCATCAGGCGCAAGCTTGCAAAATCCTCAGGCGCGTTGCGGCTTTAGCTGAAATGGCAACGAAAGTTTAACCGTTAATATTCATCCATATCATGTACATACAGTGTGTTTGGTTCCGATTTTTGCTTCACAAATTTTGCCAATACGTGCTACTGTATGTTTATACAGTATCTCGTAGGGGAGGTTGTGTGGATAGAGAACTAAACGAGCACGTTATGATCGAGCGGGTCGAAATGATTGCGCGCCTGACGGCTGAGGGTGCTTGTCAGGAAAGAGACCGTGAAATTGCACTGAATCTAATTGCGGAAATTGCAAGAGGCAACCTAATGAAAAATAATAATTTTTCTGTTGTTTTTTCCGAGCCGCCTGTTGATGAGACCTTTGCAAAGGAAGGCAAGGTGAAAGTAAACATCACGTTGGATAAAGACCAAAAAATCGGCCAGCCAGTAATTGATGCTTTTCAATGTGAATTGACCAGGCGAATACAGTCTGTTTTCCCGTCAACGCGCGTTACTGTTAAAAAAGGATCCATGACTGATGTTGAGCTGATGGGGTTCGATAAAGATTCAGATCGCGAAGCGCTGGATAGTATCCTTCAAGAAGTTTGGGAAGATGAGAGCTGGCGATAGACCCAGAAAAAAATTAAGACACAAACCCCATGTTTGATAGCATGGGGTTTGTATTATAGTGTGTAGAATTAGGGCTGGCTTAAAATAAGCCGTCTCTAAAATGATGCAATTTGGGTGAGTCAATTATGGCCCAACGCATAAAAGCAGAGAATTCATACTCTACTTTCAGCATGTTTTTTATTCTTTTCTCTGCGAGGATTCTTTCCTCTTCTATCGTATCTTCGTCCTCATATTGGAAAAGTAACTCAAGGAATTTTCTATATTGAGCCATCAGTCTTTTTAGCAAATAAGTTCTTGATAACTCCTTGTTTCCGGTGCTTTCACTATTGAAAACCTCATCAATTAAAGAAGCGGTCATTTTCGTCTTTTCATCATCAAACATGGCAGTAATGTTTACTTTTTTTGCGTGAGCTGTTACAGGGAATTCATGCTTTACCGCCATAAGAACGTCAATATCTGTGCTTGTGCAATTCAAAATGTTATCATACTTACTTCTTTTTATGTTGTTACATCTTGCACATGCAAAAAATAGATTCTTCCAGTCATATTTTTTTTCATTATCAATGCTTTTATGTGGTTCGAAGTGCTCAACATTTAATGATATTGGGTCTTTTATTTCACAAATGTAACATTTGTTATGGAAGTCACTTGCAAGTTGCTCTATCACATCTCTGCTGCTGTATGACACCTTATTCTCTAGTGAAGCAGGTGCAGGCATGGTTTTTAAAACCTGAAACATCATGCCCCCTTCCTTTTATCACGAAGAAACATTTTTGCTTTTATAAGAAACACTGCACTTTCATCATCGAGTTTATCATCATGAGGAGATAGTTTTTCAACTAATTCGGTTACGGCAACTACATCGGGTGTGTTTTCTGAAAGTAATCCAGAAAGTCGTTTTATATCTTTTTCTAACGACATTGATACTACTGGAACTCCTAATAACCCCTCAACTATAGCCTCGTAGGAATAATTGGAAAGATCCGTAAACTCTTGTTTGCTGCTTAAATCGAAAACAACTGCATTATCAAGAGAACCAATAACAAATGGAGAGTGGGTTGTTACTATGAATTGAATGTTTGGGTAAAGACTGTTTAAAAAAGGTAAAATTTTTCTTTGTAGAGAAACATGAAGGTGCGCATCTATTTCATCGATTAAAACCATTCCTTGCATATCTTGCGGAGATGTTTTATAGGCCTCGGTTACCATTATTAATTCTGATAATATGTTAAAGATTGATGAGTAACCAGAAGATAGACTTTGAAAGGTATATGGTTCTTTATTGTCTTGGACAAGGAGGAAGTTGAATCCATCTGAGTCAAATTTCAATTCAAAAGAATCATCTTCCATTAAAATGGATATGTTTTTTTCAAGTTCGTCGAACCATTGTTGAAGTTTACTGGCTAATTCAAAATCTTTATCATAGGTTTCAGCAAATGACTGCCTTGTCTTCAAATTGACTAAGTGGTTTTCAAACTCGCTGCCTAGTCGCTGCTCGTTGATTTGAAATTTGTTATTCGAGATTTTATCATCTAAGCTGGCTTTTGTTGCGCCTGATGATGCATTTATTTCTGCCCTTCTTTCTGCAATGAAGTATTTGTAGATTGCTTTCCCTTCATCTAATAATGCACAAAAGCCAATTGTGTCAGGCATTGTTATTTCAATGCCTGTATCATATTCGTTTAATTCCCTTAGAATATATTTGCATTGCTCCTCACCTTGCGCATGCTGGCTTGTACCTTTCGGATTCCGATCCATTTGGTTCTGCCAATGATCTAAGTTTTGAAGTAAACGTTCTTTCGCATCATGTTGTTTATCAACATATGTATGTTGGATATACTTGTTCATGGCATTTAAAAATGTTGTCTTGCCACATCCATTCCCGCCAGTGATGATTAAATCTCTGCCTGCTAGATGAATGTTAATTTCTCCTGAAGCATGCTTGGGTTGGTAGTTTATTTTTTCAACGTGTTTCTTCATGAGTCCCTCTTAGTTAGGTTATTCAAACCATGAATGTTGGTGTTTTTGTTCTCGCATTGCTGGGTGCATGAAATTGCATCCACTTACATTAATTGAATTTTTAGTGCGAGGCTAGATAACATAGCAAACCTCTAGCTGTTGCAACTGCATTAAAACCGCCCCCTTAAGCGGGCAGGCGAGGCGGGGATAGCACTGCGCGCCAGACGTGGTGACAGGATTTATTTTACGCGTCTGTGCGCGTCGTGGTGGCGCGCTGTTATGTGCGGTCGGTTAATGAGGTGCTGGCGTGGTTGCGCCGCGTGTGCGGCGTCTGGCTCGCTCTGAGGGGATGCCGCCCGGAGGCGGCATTCTGGCGGGGGTTACTCAGTTTCGATGTTGTAATCCTTAAAGCGGATCACCTCTAAACCGAGCCATTCATTGATTTCCCTGAAACGCTCCTGCAATGGTGTCAGCTCGTTACGTACAAACACCCGCGCCACCTTCTCGATATCACCCATTGAGCCAATATTCTCTGGCTTGCCGCCCATAAGCTGGAATGGTACGCGGTGCGCATCGAGCAGGTCGGCGGCGCTCACCTTTTTGATGTTGAAAAAATCATCCTTCGTGGCGACTTCACTCAGCGGCACAATCTTGATGCCGTCCGGTTTCCCGTTCGGGGCATAGAAAAACAGGTTTTTGAAATTCCCGAGCCCTTTCGAGTCACGCATCGCGGAGCGCAGCGCCTCGACGTCGGTGCTGCTCTGCGCCGCGTCGGTGACGTACATGATATAACCCGCGTGCGCGCCGTTCTGGTAATACTTGCGACGAAACAGCGTGGCGGATTCATTCAGCCAGGCGGAATTAAGCGCGCTCAGGTATTCCGGCATCCCGTAGAGCTCCTGATTGATATCGGGCTCAAGCAGGTGAAACACCGAGCCGGGCGCGAACTGGTGCGGGTGCGTATAGTCCGACACGTACCAGTAAACGCCATCCTCGACACCACGGCGGGTGTATTTGGCCGGAGAGGTTTCCAGCTTCATGAGCTGGCCGGTCACGCTCATGCGCTTCTCAAGATAGCCGTTAGCAAACACCAGATAATCGAGCACAAGGCGGCTGAAATCCTGCCGTGAAAGCAACGGATGCGGGATGTAGGTGCTCGTCAGGATGTTACGCTTCACGTAAATCGGGGAGCTGTGATGCACGGCGGCGCGCAGGCTTTTCGCCAGCCCGGAGAAGTTGACCGGCGGCTCGTACCATTTGCCGTTATTGATGCACTCGACATAGTCGAGGATATCGCGGCGATCCAGAACGGGTGACGGCTCGCCAAAGGTGAACGCCTCCATTTTCTGCGGTGCAATGGCGGTCATGTTGGTCTGTTTTGGCTGTTTCTTTTGGCGTTTTTTCATCTTAGTTGATATCCAGAATCGAGGTTGAATGCATACCGCTACCGGCGGAAAGTGGCTCGTTTAACAGGGCGTGCATGGTCGCCCATGCGATATCCGCGTGGCTGGCTTCCTCACTGCGGCTGGCTTCATAGGTGGCGCTGCGGCCACTGCTGGTCATGGTTTTGCGGATAGCCATGAATGACTGCGTGATGTCGGTCGCACCGGCGTCATACTCCAGACACCCGCGTCGGATGGTGTCTTTCGCTTTCAGCACCATTGCGGTTTTCATTTCCGGCGTGTAACGGATGGCGCGCGCTGCCGGGAAGAATGAGCGTACGAGCTGGTAAACACCCTGGCCGATGCCGGTCGCATCGATGCCAATATAGTCAACCGTGTATTTCTCGGTCAGCGCACGGATGGCCTCGGCCTGCGCGGCAAAATCCATGCCTTTCCACTGGTGACGCTCAAGGATACGGAACTTGCCACCGGCAACCAGCGGCGGCGCCAGCACAGCACAGCCTGCGCTGTCGCCGGTATGTGACGGGTCGTAACCAATCCAGACCGGACGCCAGTTAAACGGACGGTCGGCAAACGGTTCGAAGTCCTCCCACTCCTCCATCGCATCGACCATGCAACGCTGGAGCTCCTCGAACGGGAATACCGACGCCTTATCGTCGACGAACTCGCACATAAACAGGTTACGGAAGTCATCCGCGCTGTTTTCCTGTCTGAGTTGGTCGAGGTTAAACAGGGTGCACCCCCCGGCGAGCGCGTCCTCAATGGTGACAATCTGCCGCCACTGACCGTCCCCGCATAACATGCCCCCGGCAAGCGCCTGATGACTGATATCGATGTCGACACGTTCGTCGCGGTTACTGCGGCCACGGTTAAACAGCTCCCCTGACCAGAACGGGTACGCGCCGTGCGCCAGCGTGGACGGCGTCGAAAAATAGGTGGTGCGCAGGTGTGACTGCGACGCCATACCGGAGGCGACTTTTCGCAGCTTCTGGAAATTGGGTATCCAGAAAATTTCATCGACGTACAGGTCGCCGTTGTGACTCTGCGCGGTGTTGGAGTTGGTCCCGAGGAAAATCAGCTCTGCGCCGTTGTTGCCGATGACAATCGGGTCGCCTGACAGGTCGACGTCGACCAGACGCGCAAAGGCGATGATGTACTTACGGAAAACGTAAGCCTGCGTTTTACTGGCTGATAAGAATATCTGGTTTTGCCCGGTCTTAAGGGCGCGCAGGAGCGCCTCACGCGCAAAGTAGAACGTTGCGCCAATCTGGCGCGATTTCAGGATGTGGCGGATGCGGTGCTCTAACCCGGCTTTATGCCACCTGAGCTGATACTCAAAGGACTGGTCAAAGAAAATCTCTTCCAGCTTCCCGATTGCCTCGTCGCTGAAATAATTACGTTTCGGCTTTTTGCGATCCCCTTTGTTGCGGCTGGCAATGTTGGGGTTTAAATCCACCTCGTTTCCGGTCTGGCTGTAGCGGTTCACGCGAGCAAGGCGCTCCATCTGGCGCGACAGAAAATCGGCGACCTTAAAGTCGTGCGGCGTCAGGTCGGGCTTAGCGTAAAGCTGGATGAGGCGCGCCTCTAACGTCGATTCAACGCGGTTAATTGGCGCGGTTTCCTCCCATCCATCACGCTGTTTCCAGCTCTGCACCGTGGGGCGCTTGAGTTGCAGCATGTCGCTGATTTGCGGCACGGCGAACCCCTGCCAGTACAACAGCCGCGCCTGTCGTCGTGGGTCATTGAGTAATGAAAGGTCAGTTGAAATGGTCATGCTTACCTCGTTTTGATGTTACTAGGCAAGGCTAAGGAAATGACCGTGCTTAATCGCTAAACCCCTGTTGTGTCAGGGATTGCACTTCCGCAACAGGTGGCTGATGAGGGGCTGAGTCGGGAAACTAACCCCGACCCGAAAACCCAACATCAGGACACCTGAACAATGGCAAAGAAAGTTTCTAAATGGTTTCGCATCGGCGTCGAGGGTGACACCTGCGATGGCCGCGTCATCAGCGCTGATGACATTCAGGAAATGGCCGATACGTTCGACCCGCGCGTCTACGGCTGCCGCATTAACCTCGAACATATCCGGGGGCTGCTGCCTGACAGTCTGTTTAAGCGATACGGCGATGTAGTCGAGCTAAAAGCGGAGGTTATCAGCGATGGCTCTGCGCTCGACGGCAAAAAGGCGCTGTTTGGCAAAATCCAGCCCCTTGACGAGCTGGTCAGCATGGTTAAGGCCGGGCAGAAGGTTTACACCTCAATGGAGATCCGCCCGAATTTTGCCAACAGTGGCAAGTGCTATCTGGTTGGCCTCGCCGTCACCGATGACCCGGCAAGCCTCGGCACCGAATACCTCGAATTCTGTAGCCGCGCCACGCAGAACCCGCTCGCCGGTAAAAAAGACCAGCCGGGCGATCTCTTCTCTGTGGCCTCACTGGCTGAGCTGGAATTTGAAGACGTTCCCGACACCATGCTCAACAGCCTGACCGACAAGGTAAAGGCCATTTTCAGCCGTAAACAGGCCAGCGACGACGCACGTCTTGCAGATGTGCATGAGGCTGTGACGACCGTCACCGAGCTGGTGCAAACCAACCTCACCGCCACCGACCAGCGCGTCACTGAGCTTGAGACCGAACTGGCTCAGCTTAAGCAGGACGTGACCAGCAAGGCCGAAGAAAGCGCGCAGGCGTTTAACGACCTCAAAAACTCCCTCGATAACACCGAAAGCCAGCGCCAGCCGCGCCGCGAGCTTTCTCGTGGTGGTACGGGCGACGAGCTGCTGACCAACTGCTGATAACCCGCCGGGCGCGCTGCCCGGCCTGATACCTATTACCCGAACAGGAAAAACCATGCGTAAACAAACCCGCTTTAAATTCAATGCCTACCTGACCCGCGTCGCGGAGCTGAACGACATTTCCACCGATGACGTGGCGAAGAAATTCACCGTCGAGCCGTCGGTCACACAAACCATGATGGACACCGTGCAGGAATCGTCCTCATTCCTGACGAAAATCAACATCGTGCCGGTCGACGAACTGAAAGGCGAAAAGGTCGGTGTGGGTGTTAACGGCACAATCGCAAGCACCGCCGATACTGACGGCGATGGTGAGCGTGAAACCGCTGATTTTACCGCGCTGGAGTCCAACAAATACGAGTGCGCGCAGATTAACTTTGACTTCCATATCCGCTATAAACAGCTCGACCTGTGGGCGCGATTCCAGGACTTCCAGACCCGTATCCGTAACGCCATTATCAAGCGTCAGGCGCTCGATTTCATCATGGCCGGTTTCAACGGCATTGAGCGTGCCGCAAAATCTGACCGCAAAAAAAATCCGATGCTTCAGGATGTTGCCGTTGGCTGGTTGCAGAAGTACCGCAATGAAGCGCCAGCGCGTGTGATGTCAAAAATCACCGACGAGGACGGCGCGGTCATTTCCGATGTGATCCGCGTGGGTAAAAACGGCGACTATGCGAACCTCGACGCGCTGGTCATGGATGCCACCAGCAACCTGATTGATGAGATTTATCAGGATGACCCGGAGCTGGTTGTCATCACCGGTCGCAAGCTGATGGCGGATAAATACTTCCCTATCGTCAATAAAGACCAGGAAAACAGCGAGTCGCTGGCCGCTGACATCATCATCAGCCAGAAGCGAATCGGCAACCTGCCTGCCGTGCGCGTGCCTTATTTCCCGGCGAATGCCCTGATGGTGACGCGTCTCGATAACCTGTCTATCTACTTCATGGATGACGCGCATCGCCGCAGCATCATCGAAAACCCGAAGAAAGACCGCATCGAGAACTACGAGTCAATGAATACCGACTACGTGGTCGAGGCATACGCTGCCGGTTGCCTGATTGAAAATATAAAGCTCGGTGACTTCACCGCACCTGCTGCACCGGAAAGCGGAGAGTAAGCCATGACGAGTCCCGCAGCGCGTCACATGATGCGGGTCTCGGCCTCTGAAACAGCGCGGCGGGCTGCTGTCCCGCTGCGCAATGCAACTGCCTATGAGCAGATGCTCGTTAAGCTGGCCGCAGACAACCGCACGCTAAAACAAATCCGATCCAATGAGCGCAAGGCAGATAAGAAGCGTGAGTTGCTGCCGTTCTATCTGCCATGGGTGGCTGGCGTCCTCGCAAACGGCAAGGGCGCGCAGGATGACATCGTCATGACGGTCATGCTGTGGCGTCTCGATGCTGACGATATCGCCGGGGCGCTGGAAATTGCCCGTTACGCCATGACCTTTGGCCTGACCATGCCGACCGGTCGCCGTCCGACGCCTTACCTGCTGGCCGAAGAGGTGGCACTGTCCGCGCAGCGCCTGCTCACTGCAAAACAGCCGGTCGAACTGGCGAACCTGCTCGACACCATTGCGCTGACTGAACGCGCTGACATGCCAGATATCGTGCGCGCAAAGCTGCACAAAATCACCGGCTATGTCCTGCGTGATGCGAATCAACTGCCCGAGGCGCTGGCGCACCTGCAACGTGCGATTCAGTTAGAACGCACAATCGGTGTGAAAAAGGATATCGAGCAGTTAGAGCGCCAGCTCAGGCCAAAACCCGAACCGGCACCGAAAACCAAAACGACCAAACCGCGCACGCGCAAACCTGCCGCCAAACCGGCGGCACGTCGCGGGCGTCCACCAAAGGCGGCTAAAGCCGCAGGTTAACCGAGCGCTCCCCGAGCCGGGCGGCACGCCGGTCAAAGCGGGTATCAATTGCCCTGACTGCGACCGGCGTCCACCGCCCACCTATTACCCGAGGTTGTCATGACGACGCTGATTATTGAGCAAAACAAAGAGCCGCAGGATGTGCCGGGCGTGGTGATACCGCCGCCGGGCGTGAGCGAGCCGGTAATCAAAAATACCCCGTTTTTTCCTGATGTTGACCCGAAGCGCGTGCGTGAGGAAATGCGTTTAGAGCAGACCGTTTCCCCTGTGCGCCTGCGCCGGGCAATTAAGACCGCCATCGCGGAGACGAACGCGGAGCTGGGCGAATGGCGCGAGCGCCAGCTCGATGCCGGTTACGCCACGCTGGCGGATGTCCCGACCGACAGGCTCGACGGCGAAAGTGTGCGTGTTTTCCACTACTTCAACGCCGTGTGTGCCATGACGACCGCCACGCTTTACGAGCGTTTTCGCGGCGTGGATGCGACCGCCAGAGGTGACAAAAAGGCCGACAGCATCGACAGCACTATCGATGAAATGTGGCGGGATATGCGCTGGTCTGTGGCGCGCATCCAGGACAAAGCGCGCTGCATTGTGGGGCAAATCTGATGAAAGCGTATGCGCTACAGGGCGACACCCTCGACGCGATTTGTGTGCGGTACTACGGGCGCACCGAGGGCGTGGTCGAAACCGTCTTAGAAGCGAATCCCGGCCTGTCTGAGCTCGGCGTCATCCTGCCGCACGGCACGGCAATTGAACTACCCGAGACCAACAGCGCGGCCAGAACCGAAACGGTGAATCTATGGGACTGAGTATGGAGAAAATCACCACGTTTATCGCCTACTGGCTGGCCGTCGCGCTGGCGTACCTCGGCGCAATGTCGCCTGAAAAGATGGCGCTTTACGTGGGCGGCGGATGCGCCATCTTTACCGCGCTGACGAACTACTGGTTTAAGCGCAAAACGTACCTCTATCTGACGTCACTCGGACTCGACAAGGGGGCTATTCGTGAAATCAGTCGTTAAACGTTGCAGTGTGGCCGCAGTGCTGGCGCTGGCGGCGTTGATGCCTGACTTTCGTCTGCTTAACACCTCGCCCGAGGGGCTGGCGCTGATTGCCGACCTCGAAGGTTGTCGCCTGACGCCTTACCAGTGCAGCGCGGGAGTGTGGACGTCAGGCATCGGCCACACTGCCGGTGTCGTCCCGACAGGGGAAATCACAGAACGTCAGGCGGCGGCGAACCTCGTCGCGGATGTGATGAACGTCGAGAGGCGTCTCGCAGTCTGCGTGCCGGTAGAAATGCCGCAGCACATTTACGACGCGCTGGTCAGCTTCTCATTCAACGTGGGAACCGGCGCGGCCTGCCGGTCGACGCTGGTCTCATACCTCAAGCGCCACCAATGGTGGCAGGCGTGCGACCAGCTTACCCGCTGGGTTTATGTGAATGGCTCAATCAATAAAGGGCTGGAAAATCGCCGCGCGCGTGAGCGTGCTTATTGTCTGAAAGGAGTTTCTCAATGAAAAAGTTTTTACGTTCACTGATTTTAGATGCCCTGCTGGCTGTATTCCTGCTATGGGGGCTGGCTTCGCCGCAAAGTGCAGCACTTAATTTTGTTGCAGCGTGGGCGCTGTTTGGCTGTGTTGTCAGTATTACGGCGAGCCTCGCTGGTGTGGCTGTTTTTGACCACTGGCTACGAAATGCGGGGAAGGGTATCCCGGTAAAACCCGAGATTATGAAAATCTTCCGCGCTGTTTTCTGTAACAAGCCCTCAAAGGCGCGTCGCGCATGGTCTCTTATTCTTTTTGTCGTAACCACAGGGTGTCTGCTCGGAGCTGGCTGGATCTTTACCGCGCTGCTTTATCTGATTTGCGTCCTGACCTTTACGGGGGTGCGCACCTCATACCGTCAGCGCATTGAGGAGGCGGGGCTGTGTCCAGATTCATTGTGATGTTGATTGCCGCAGGTCTGGCGATGGCGGCTGTGTTCTGGTTAAGGCATGAGAACGGTAATCTTCGGCGCTCTTTTGACCGGGCAAATAAGGTCGCGACCGAACAGAAAAACGTGATCGAAATGCTGAAAAATCAGCTTTCCGTTTCGCAGGGAATCGCCAGGCGAAATGAAACCGCGCAGGTCAGTTTACGTGGTGAGCTGATTGCTGCCGGTGCGATGGCCGTGCGCCGGGAAGAAACAATTACGAGACTGATGAATGAAAATGAAACGTTACGCCGCTGGTACAGCGCTGAGCTGCCTGATGTTGTGCGCAGGTTGCACACCCGCGCCGGTTGCGCCTCCGCCGGTCATTGTTTACAGCGCCTGCCCGAAAGTAAGCTATTGCCCGATGCCGGGAAGCGACCCGGCCACTAATGGCGACCTGAGTGCAGACATCCGCAGGCTTGAGCACGCGCTCGCCGCCTGCGCGTTACAGATTGAAACCGTCAAAGCCTGTCAGGATAAACTCGATGAAGAAAGCAATCAGCCTGCGAAAAGCGCTAACTGACGCCGTCCCGCAGCTTAAAACCAATCCCGAGATGATGCGCATTTTTGCCGACGAGGGGAATATCGACGCACGGCTCGCGGCCTCCCTGTCCCACGAGAAAATTTACACCCTGAATGTCATCGTGTGTGATTTTGTGGGCGACCCTGATTCGATTTTCGTGCCGGTGGCCGCGTGGCTCAGGGAAAACCAGCCGGATATCTGCACGCTCGATGAGGGGCATAAAAAGGGCTACCGCTTCCAGATGGATTTAAACGACGGGGATACGGTTGATATCAGCATCAGCCTCCAGCTCACCGAGCGCACCATCATCAGGGAAGAAAACGGCGCGCTGCATGTGAGCTATGCCCCGGAGCCGCCACCGCCTGAACCCGTCACGCGTCCAAAAGAGCTCTATATCAACGGTGAACTGGTGAGCAAGTGGGATGAGTGACTTTAAACCCTTTGATAACCAGCTTGCGGGGATGCTTGCTGCCCTGTCACCCGCAGGGCGTCGGAAGCTTGCCGGTGAGATTGCGAAGCAACTCAGAACGGCGCAACAGCAACGTATCAAACAGCAAAAAGCCCCCGATGGCTCACCGTATCAGGCGCGAAAGCGCCAGCCCCTGAGAGCCAAAAAAGGTCGAATTAAACGGGCGATGTTTCAAAAACTGCGCACTAACCGGTACATGAAAGCCAGTGGCCGTGAAAACAGTGCTGTGGTGGAATTTACCGGAAATGTGCAGCGTATCGCGCGTGTCCATCAGTACGGCCTCAAAGACCGGCCAAACGTGCACGCTCAGGATGTGCAGTACGCAGAGCGCCAGTTACTCGGATTTAGCCAAGCAGATAAGGAATTTGTTGAATCAGTAATTTTTAAGTACTTAAGTTGAGTGGGTGAAAGAAGAGAGTTGAGGATGATATTAATCATCCTCAAACCAGCCTAACAAACTCATTTTTTATAATCGTATATTTTTATATTTCCAAAAACATCATGCTTAGCTTGTTTGAATTTTAGGTGTGCCAACTCTGGGTTTTGATTCGCTTTGTTAATTGCCAGCGCTATATCTTCCTCTTTCATGTTGTAGCCAAAAATCAAAGAATCAAACGCATCAAATGGTATTTTTTTTAAATTAATCTCAAATTGTTCATTGTGATAGTCATGCATGGTGGGCGGTAATTCTATTTCAATTTTTGGTTTTGTTTTCTGGCCTTTTTTTTCTTCGCAATAACGTAAAGGGAAAATAATCCTAACTTCATCCTCTACTTTCCAGTTCTCAGCTTTTGAATAAAGGATTCTTTCTGCTAGTCCTGCGAGATTGATTTCGTCATTTAAAAGAGGACTTAGTACAAATGAAGAATTCACGTAATTGTTGGGAAAGAATTTCTTCAGTGGTAAGCCGTTTAATCTCACCATTCCTTTGTAATAAGTTAAAGATGCTCTTTTTTCCGGTTTGTAGTTTACCTTTTTTGGTTGAAATATTTTAAAGAAGTAATGTTCTTCTTTGAATTTTATTGCCAGACCTTCCCCGTCATTTGCATAATAAGTCCACATGTTTTCATTTGTGTCAGTGTTGCAAAGTGAAAAAACACCTAGCTGGCAACTTAATACTTCGACCAAGTAATTGTTAATGGATGTTGCTATTTTGCATAGTTCTGCGTAATCAAATTCCTCCATGGATTCGAAGCCTTCATTCTTTAATAAATGAGGGAAGTCTTCACCATATCTTCTACCTACCGGCCTCAAATAAAATTCCAGCTCTTCATTTGAAGGTTCGTAAGATGGATTAGATTCCCATTTAGCATGTTCTTTTTTAGCCCATTCATAATCTGCTGGAGAAAACTGATTGAAGTAAGGAAGTAACCTAGATTCGCTGCCCTTATCATTTAGATATTTGGGCTGTGTCATTCTAAAAAGACCATTCAACAAAAAATCACATCTTGGAGCCAACCGATTAATTTCTTCAGAAAAAACGAGTTTGTAATATTTAACAAGCATAAAAGCCCCTCATAGGTAATGTGATCTCTGCGTTTTATAAAGCGATTATGCACGTACTGTTATATCTGATCAAATTCAACTTATTTACAAGGCGCTTCTCATCAGTAGCCTGCCGAAAAAAGTTGTTTGAGCTATCACCAAATCTCTTTTGATTGTTGCGAGCTCCATTCAATTGCATCCTTCTCCTATGAAAAATTTAACTTCTTTGCAGGAAATCGCACGAGCGATCCGCAACCTCATCCGCACCGGCATCGTGACCGACGTCGACCACGACGAGGGGCTGTGTCGTGTCCAGACCGGCGGCATGCAAACCACCTGGCTTAACTGGCTCACCTGTCGCGCCGGTCGCTCTCGCGTGTGGTGGGCTCCGTCCGTTGGCGAGCAGGTGTTATTGCTGGCCATCGGCGGTGAGCTCGATACGGCCTTTGTGCTGCCGGGCATTTTCTCAGATGACAATCCCGCGCCGTCAGCCTCACCCGATGCGCTTCACGTTACCTTCCCTGATGGTGCGGTCATTGAGTACGAACCCGAAAACAGTGCGCTAACCGTGTCAGGTATCAAAACCGCAGACGTTACCGCGTCGGATTCCATCACAGCCACCGTGCCGGTGGTGCTGGTGAAAGCCTCGACCCGTATCACGCTCGATACACCCGAGGTGGTGTGTACCAACAAACTGACGACCGGCACGCTCGAAGTGCAGAAGGGCGGGAAGATGACCGGGAACATCGAGCACACCGGCGGGAAACTGACCTCAAACGGCGTGCAGGTGGATGACCACGACCACGGCGGCGTTGAACGGGGCGGAAGCTGGACGGAGGGTACTAAATGACGGTGCGTTATCTCGGTATGAACAGCCAGACCGGTCTCAGTATCGCTGAGGCTGAGCATATCAGGCAAAGCGTGCGCGACATTCTCGTCACGCCGGTTGGTTCGCGCGTCATGCGCCGTGAATACGGCTCGCTCCTGTCGGCGCTGATTGACCAGCCGCAGACACCGGCACTGCGATTGCAGATTATGGCTGCGTGCTATTCCGCGATCCAGAAGTGGGAGCCGCGCGTCAGTCTGACAACCATCACCTTTGAGCGGTCGGAGACCGACGGCGGGCTGTATGTCGATATTACCGGCACGCGCTCGGCAAACGGCCAGCCCTTTTCCCTCACTATTCCACTGAGTTAAACGTTATGGCAATTGTTGACCTGAACCAGCTCGCCGCGCCTGATGTCGTGGAGGTGCTGGACTATGAGACCATCCTCGCGGAGCGCAAGGCGACGCTCATCTCGTTATACCCGGAGGAACAACAGGAGGCAGTCGCGCGCACGCTGACGCTCGAATCAGAGCCGATAGTTAAGCTGCTGGAGGAAAACGCCTACCGGGAGGTTATCTGGCGACAGCGCGTCAACGAGGCCGCGCGTGCGGTCATGCTGGCGTATGCAGAAGATGCCGACCTTGACCAGATAGGCGGAAATTATAACGTCGAGCGCCTCGTCATCACCCCGGCAGACGACACGACGTTTCCGCCCACGCCAGCCGTAATGGAGTCGAATACCGACTACCGTCTGCGCATTCAACAGGCTTTTGAGGGACTGAGTACCGCAGGCTCAACCGGCGCATATCAGTTTCATGGCCGCAGCGCCGACGGGCGTGTCGCGGATATTTCCGTCATCAGTCCCGAGCCTGCGTGTGTGACCGTGTCTGTGCTGTCGCGTGAAAATAACGGCGTGGCCTCTGACGAACTGCTCGCCATCGTGCGCAATGCGCTGAATGACGAAGATGTCAGGCCGGTAGCCGACCGCGTGACCGTGCAGTCAGCGAAAATCGTCGACTACAAAATCACCGCATCACTTTACCTTTATCCCGGTCCCGAAAGTGAGCCAGTGCTCAGTGCGGCAAAAGCAAAGTTACAGGCGTATATCAACGCGCAACACCGACTCGGGCGAGACATCCGTAAATCCGCCATCTATGCGGCGTTACATGTCGAGGGCGTGCAGCGTGTCGAGCTGGCCGCGCCGGTGGCTGACATCGTTCTCGATGACACGCAGGCGTCATGGTGCAGCGAGTACAGCGTCACCATAGGGGGCAATGATGAATGACACCCGACTGTTGCCGGTTGGCTCCTCGCCGCTTGAGGTGGCGGCGGCGCGTGCCTGCGCTGAAATCGAGAATACCCCCGTCCCCCTGCGCCGACTCTGGAGCCCGGACGACTGTCCGGCAAACCTCCTGCCGTGGCTGGCGTGGGCGTTTTCAGTTGACCGGTGGGATGAGAACTGGCCGGAGGCCACTAAACGGGATGTGATCCGCAATGCCTGGTATATCCACGCACACAAAGGAACGATTGGGGCAGTGCGCCGCGTGGTGGAGCCGCTCGGCTACCTGATAAACGTGTCTGAATGGTGGCAAACAAACGACCCGCCCGGCACGTTTCGCCTCGATATCGGTGTGTTAGAGACCGGCATCACCGAGGAAATGTATTACGAAATGGAGCGGCTTATTGCTGATGCAAAGCCAGCCAGCCGCCATCTTATCGGCCTCAATATTATTCAGGACATTCCCGGCTATCTGTACACCGGCGCCCTGAGCTATGACGGCGACATCATCACGGTTTACCCCGGATAAGTGAGAGCACAATGACAGTGAAATATAAAACGGTCATCACCAAAGCCGGTGCCGAAAAACTCGCGGCGGCGACCGTCCCGAACGGGAAAAAGGTGAATTTTACGGCGATGGCCGTCGGTGATGGCGGCGGTACGCTGCCGGTACCTGACCCGAACCAGACAAAACTCGTTAAAGAAGTCTGGCGTCATGCGCTGAACAAAATCAGCCAGGACAGGAAAAATAAAAATTATGTCGTGGCGGAGCTGCTCATCCCGCCTGAGACCGGCGGTTTTTGGATGCGCGAGCTCGGGCTCTATGACGACACCGGCACGCTGATTGCGGTCGGTAATATGGCAGAGAGCTACAAGCCAGCGCTGGCGGAGGGCTCTGGCCGCGCGCAGACCGTGCGAATGGTCATTATGGTGAGCGACATCGAGTCAGTCGAGCTGACCATCGACACCTCAACGGTGATGGCAACGCAGGACTACGTCGACGAGAAGCTCGCTGAGCATGAGCAGTCCCGCCGCCATCCTGACGCCACGCTCACCGCTAAGGGTTTCACTCAGCTAAGCAGTGCGACCGACAGCGCGTCTGAGAGCCTCGCAGCAACGCCGAAAGCGGTCAAGATGGCGTATGACCTTGCAAAAGGGAAATATACGGCTCAGGACGCAACCACGGCGCAAAAGGGTATCGTCCAGCTCAGTAGCGCGACAGACAGCACGTCTGAGAGCGTCGCTGCAACGCCGAATGCGGTTAAAGCGGTAAATGATGACCTGACGAAAGTAAAAAACAGTCTCAGGACAGCGTCGGGGAAAGATGTTGTCACCTCTCAGACGGATACTACAGCGGGCAGGGTGTTGACTGTTGGCTATGGGGGGCTTGGTGGTACAGCCCCTCGGACAACCGTGGCCGGGTCAAATAGTTATGACAATATTCCAGCTGGATTACCTTCTGGCTTCTGGACGCACGCTATTGATGGTGGTCCGTACGCTCATACTCTTACATTGCTACAGGATGGAGGCGGAAACAGGGACGACAGACATCTGATTATTCCGTCAGGCAGCACAGGCAAAATTGCGATTCGCTGGGATGCCGGGCAAACAAAGAGTTACCAGTATTTTTATACCGACAAGAATAAACCTACAGCTGCGGACGTGGGTGCGGTTCCTAGCGGGCGTAAGGTTAATGGTCGTGCGCTGACAGACGATATAAACGTTACTTCTCAGGATATTTTCAACGGTCAGGCAATCGGGCTTTCGACAGAGGATTTGAACACGCTGAAAACGCCGGGGATTTATTACCAGCCAGCGAACGCCAATACCTCAGCCGCTAGGCACTACCCCGAAAATAACGCCGGAACGCTGGTTGTTTATAAAAATGCCGGAGTAACGCAGGTTTACAGGGTTTATAACAGTTCCAGAAGTTATACCAGGAGCCAGTATTCAACTGGTGCCTGGACTGCGTGGACGCCTGTTGATTCGTTTCCTGTTGGTGCCCCTATTCCGTGGCCGTCCGATGTGGCACCGTCCGGTTATGCCATTATGGCGGGGCAAACCTTCGATAAAGCGGCTTATCCCCTTCTGGCGGCAGCATATCCGTCAGGCGTAATCCCCGATATGCGCGGATGGACGATTAAAGGGAAGCCTGCAAGCGGTCGTGCAGTACTGTCACAGGAACAGGACGGCATTAAGTCGCACAATCACGGGGCATCAGCTTCATCAACCGATCTCGGGACGAAAAACACCAGCGCATTCGATTACGGGACGAAAACGACCAGCGCCTTTGACTACGGGACTAAAACATCAAACAGCACCGGCGCGCATACGCACAGTGTTTCAGGTACGGCGGCCAGCGCAGGCGACCACAGCCACGCCCAGCGAGCATGGCGTAACGGTGGCGGCGGAAACGGTGTTTATATTGACCGAAACGTTTTCAATACCAATGGCAATGTAGACACCTCATCCTCAACCGTTAATGCCGGAGCGCACACCCATAACATTACGGGTACTGCGGCCAGCGCTGGCGCGCATGCGCATACGGTAGCCGTAGGGGCTCATACGCATACGGTGGCCGTAGGGTCGCACACACACTCGGTTGTTATGGGGTCGCATACCCACACCATTACCGTTGCCGCTGCTGGTAACGCAGAGAACACCGTTAAAAATATCGCTTATAACTACATTGTGAGGCTTGCATAATGGCTTTTAAATTTTCTGGTAAAGACCGCACTATCCGAATTTACAACCTCCGCGCAGACACCCGAGAGTTTATTGGCGCGGGGGATGCTTATATACCGGCTAATACTGGTCTCCCGGCAGACTGCACGAACATTGCCCCGCCCGACGTGCCAGAAGGAAAAGTCGCCGTATTCAACGGGGCTGCGTGGGATCTGGTCGAGGACTATCGAAATCAAACGCTATACAGCAAAGAAACAGGCGAGCGCGTATTTCTTTCCGGGCCAGGTGCATTGCCAGCAGATATAACGACAATCGCCCCTGATGGAAACTTTATGCGATGGAATGGTGAAGGCTGGGAAAAAGACACGGAGGCAGAACGCGCCGCAGCGGTGTCGTTCGCAGAAAGTGAGAAAAAGCGGCTGATGCAGGAAGCTACACTCAGCATTGAAACGTTACAGGATGCCGTAGATTTGGGTGAAGCTACTGAGAACGAGGTCAGCATGTTAACTGTGTGGAAAAAATACCGTGTTTACCTCAGCCGGGTAACACCAGCCGATGCACCAGAAATTGAATGGCCTCCGCTCCCGGTGTGATGAAATTTGATAGAAATAAAAAACCCGCGTTAAGCGGGTTTAATCATAGGGGCATTCTTCATAGTCTTTTTCTGTTTCGTCACCGGCAAACAGTCTGAGCCAGCAAATGCCAAAGAGCCACCATGCAGCCAGACCACCAACAACCCAGAGTAAAATCGTCATTATCGCTTCCTCGTTAATGGCGAAACGATAGCGACAATACCCACTCATTGATAATGGTTATCAGCGATCAATTAACCGTCATTGATCGCTGATAACGATCAATGACCCTTTCCGCCCCCCTCAACCGGTCACTGCGCGTTGTGCTGTCACTCCCCCAACGGCCTTTCGTTTCTCACACCTCACACACAACAGAAAATAGTTGCACCCCTTAACCACGGAGTTAAACGGATGAGCGACTATCATCACGGCGTCGAGGTCATCGAGATTAACGATGGCACGCGCACCATTTCCACCGTTTCGACGGCCATCATCGGCATGGTCTGCACCGCCAGCGATGCTGACGATTCCACATTCCCGCTAAATGAGCCGGTGCTGATTACCAGCGTGCAGAACGCTATCGGTAAAGCCGGTAAGCTCGGCACCCTGTCAAAATCCCTTCAAGCCATTGCCGACCAGTGCAAGCCGGTCGTTGTGGTTGTGCGCGTTGCCGAAGGTATTGAAGACCCGGACGACCCGGAAGCGGCGCAGAAAGAAACCATTTCCAACATCATCGGCACGACCGACGAAAACGGCAAATACACCGGGCTTAAAGCGCTGTTGACCGCTAAAACCGTCACCGGCGTCAAGCCGCGCATTCTCGGCGTGCCGGGGCTGGATTCTCTGGAAGTGGCGACCGCGCTCGCGGCAACCTGTCAGAGCCTGCGCGCGTTTGGCTATATCAGCGCGTGGGGTTGCAAGACCATTTCCGAAGCCATCGCCTATCGGGAAAACTTCAGCCAGCGCGAGCTGATGGTCATTCACCCTGATTTTCTGGCGTGGGATACCACGGCGAATCAGACCGATATAGCATGGGCGACCGCCCGCGCGCTCGGCCTGCGTGCCAAAATCGACCAGGAGACGGGCTGGCACAAAACGCTGTCTAACGTCGGCGTGAATGGCGTCACCGGCGTCAGTGCCTCGGTCTCATGGGATTTGCAGGAGAAGGCCACCGACGCGAACCTGTTGAATCAGGCCGGTGTCACCACACTGATCCGTAACGACGGCTTTAAATTCTGGGGCAACCGTACCTGCTCCGACGATCCGTTATTCCTCTTTGAAAACTACACCCGCACGGCGCAGGTACTTGCTGACACGATGGCGGAGGCGCACGCCTGGGCGATTGATAAACCCGTCACCGCAACGCTTATCCGCGACATCGTCGCCGGTATCAATGCGAAATTCCGCGAGCTGAAAAATAACGGCTATATCGTTGACGGCTCCTGCTGGTACGACCCGGAGTCAAACAGCGTGGAAACGCTCAAGGTGGGGAAACTGTATATCGATTACGACTACACCCCCGTCCCGCCGCTGGAAAACCTGACCCTGCGCCAGCGCATCACTGATACCTATCTGGCGAACCTGTCAGAGTCGGTCAACAGCTAAGGAGCTCTGAGCATGGCATTACCACGCAAACTGAAATACCTGAACATGTTCAACGATGGCCTGAGCTACATGGGCGTCGTTGAATCCGTCACCCTGCCAAAGCTGACCCGTAAGCTTGAGAAATACCGCGGCGGCGGGATGCCGGGCTCGGTGTCGATTGACCTCGGTCTCGATGACGATGCGCTGTCGTGCGAGTGGACGCTCGGCGGTCTGCCCGACGTCGAGCTGTGGGCGCAGTACGCCTCACCGGGCGCGGACAGCGTACCGTTGCGCTTTACCGGCTCATACCAGCGCGATGACACCGGCGCGATTTCTGCCGTTGAGGTGGTCATGCGTGGCCGTCACAAAGAGTACGACGGCGGCGAAAACAAACAGGGCGAAAGCGGCACGACCAAAATCTCGACCGAATGCGCGTACTACCAGCTCACGATTGACGGCAGGGAGGTCATCGAGATTGACGTCATCAACATGGTGCTGAAAGTCGACGGGGTCGACCGTCTGGCAGAGCATCGCAAGGCCATTGGCCTGTAACCCTCTTAACCGGTCAGTCAGGCTGGCCGGTCACTAAACTTAGACGAGAGCAACATTATGGAAAACAACATCGAAACCGGCGTAACCGAAAATGAAGTCACCGAAACCAAAAGGCCACACGTCGTGATCCTCGACAACCCTCTGATGCGCGGCGAGCAAAAAATCGGAGAGGTGACGGTTTCAAAACCTAACGCGGGAACCCTTCGCGGGGTGTCGCTGGCCTCGCTGGCAAACTCTGACGTTGACGCGCTGATTAAGGTGCTGCCGCGTATGACTTACCCGGCACTCACCGAGCATGAAATTGCCCGTCTCGATGCCTCAGACCTGATGCAGTTCGCCGCTGAGGTGATTGGTTTTTTGTCGCCATCTTCGGCTCGCTGACGTTCCCCGCAAAACTTTCGGTCGATGACCTGATGGCGGATATCGCGGTGATTTTTCACTGGCCGCCATCAGAGCTGTATTCCCTGAGCGTGACCGAGCTCCTCACATGGCGCGACAAGGCGCTACAGCGAAGCGGAAACCACTATGAGCAATAACGTCAGGATCGAGGTGCTGCTTAATGCAGTAGACCGGGCAAGCCGACCGCTAAAAGCTATCCAGAACGCCAGCAAATCCCTCGCTGGCGATATCCACAACTCACAGACGACCCTGCGCGACCTTAACGCGCAGGCGTCCCGAATCGACGGATTCAGGAAAGCGAGCGCACAGCTTGCCGTGACCGGTCAGTCGCTTAACAAAGCGAAACAGGAGGCCGCAGCGCTGGCCGTCCAGTTTAAAAACACGGAAAACCCCACCAATGCGCAGGCGCGCGCGATGGAAGCGGCAAAGAAATCCGCCGCTGACCTGCAACTCAAATATAACGGGCTCAGGCAGTCGGTACAGCGCCAGCGCACCGAGCTTGCACAGGCCGGGATAAACACCCGCACGCTGTCGGCTGACGAGCGTCGACTTAAAACCAGCATCAGTGAGACAACTGCGCAGCTTAACCGGCAACGTGAGGCGCTGGCGCGGGTCAGTCAGCAACAGGCAAAGCTGAGCCGGGTTAAGGAGCGCTATCAGGCCGGAAAAAATATGGCCGGTAGCATGGCGGCGGCTGGCGCTGCGGGTACAGGTATAGCCACGGCTGGCACCATGGCCGGGGTTAAACTGCTGATGCCTGGCTATTCGTTTGCACAAAAAAACTCTGAGCTGCAAGCCGTGCTCGGGGTCGACAAACAGTCGCCCGAAATGGAGGCGTTACGCAAACAGGCCAGACAGCTCGGTGACAATACCGCCGCATCTGCTGACGACGCAGCGAGTGCACAAATCATCATCGCCAAAAGTGGCGGGGATGCTGATGCCATTCAGGCGGCAACGCCGGTTACGCTGAATATGGCGCTGTCGAATCAGCGCTCAATGGAGGAGAACGCCGCCCTGCTGACAGGGATGAAATCTGCGTTTCAGCTTTCCAACGACCAGATCGCGCACATTGGCGACGTGCTGTCGATGACGATGAACAAAACCGCCGCCGACTTTGACGGGTTGAGTGATGCGCTGACCTATGCCGCGCCGGTGGCGAAAAATGCCGGGGTCAGTATCGAGCAAACCGCCGCGATGGTCGGTGCGTTGCACGATGCCAAAATTACCGGCTCGATGGCGGGTACGGGTAGCCGTGCAATCCTGAGCCGCCTACAGGCGCCGACCGGTAAAGCCTTTGAGGCTATCAAAGAGCTCGGCGTTAAGACTTCTGATGCCAGAGGAAACACGCGCCCGATATTTTCCATCCTGAAGGAAATGCAGCGCAGTTTTGAGAAAAATAATCTCGGAACCAGCCAGCGCGGCGAGTACATGAAAACCATCTTCGGTGAAGAGGCGAGTTCGGCGGCAGCGGTGCTGATGACCGCAGCGTCGACCGGCAAGCTCGATAAACTCACCGCAGCGTTTAAAGCCTCGGACGGTAAAACCGAGGAGCTGGTCAAAATCATGCAGGACAATCTCGGCGGTGACTTTAAAGAGTTTCAGTCTGCTTATGAGGCCGTGGGAACTGACCTGTTTGACCAGCAAAACGACGCTCTGCGCAAACTGACGCAGACGGCCACGCGATATGTTTTGAAACTCGATGGCTGGATCACCCGCAATAAATCACTGGCGACCACTATCGGTGTTGTAGCCGGTGGCGCACTGGCGCTGATTGGTGTTATTGGCGGGATTGGTCTGGTTTCATGGCCGGTGGTGATGGGGATTAACGCCATTATCGCCGCTGCTGGTTTGCTTGGTACAACACTGGCCGCAATGGGTAGCGCCATTGTCTCTGTTCTCGTTGCTGTTACATGGCCGGTTGTAGCGGTGGTCGGTGCATTTGTGGCCGGTGCGCTCCTGATTCGAAAATACTGGGAGCCCATCAGCGCATTCTTTTCGGGCGTGGTGGAGGGGCTTAAAGCGGCATTTGCGCCGGTGGCGGAAATCTTCTCGCCGCTGACGCCGGTGTTTGATTCCATCATCGAGAAATTGCGCGGGGTCTGGAAGTGGTTCACTGACCTGATAGCACCGGTTAAGGCGACACAGGAAACGCTCGATCGTTTCAAAAATGTCGGTGTGGTGGTCGGCAAAACACTGGCTGATGCGCTGATGCTGCCGCTCCGTTCATTCAATAAGTTACGCAGTGGCGTCGACTGGCTGCTGGAAAAGCTCGGAGTTATCAAAAAAGAGTCGGACGGTCTCGACCAGACGGCCGCTAAAGCCAGTGCCGCAGCCGGTGCGCAAAACGGGTCTTATATCCCGCAGACCTCCGTTTATGGCGGTTATCAGATGTACCAGCCAGTGACGGCACCTGCTGGCAGGTCCTATGTCGACCAGAGCAAGCGTGAATACAACATTAATCTGTCGGGTGGCGTTGCGCCGGGAACTGACCTCGATCGGCGGCTCTGGGAAGCAGTCGAAAAACTCGACCGGGAAAATCGTGCGCGCCAGCGTTCAAGTATGCGCCATGATGGATGAGGACTAAAACATGTTAATGGTACTGGGTTTATTTGTGTTTGAACGCCGCACGCTGCCGCATCAGTCCATGCAATATTCGAAGGATTACCGGTGGGCGTCAAATGACCGCATCGGTAAACCCCCGGCTTATCAGTTTCTCGGGGAAGGGGAAACCTCGCGCACGCTTTCGGGTGTGCTGTACCCCGAAATCACCGGCGGCCGCCTGTCACTGACGGCTGTCGAGCTGATGGCAGACGAGGGCAGAGCGTGGCCGCTGATTGACGGGACGGGGATGATCCACGGTATGTATGTCATCGATAAAGTGACCCACACGCACACCGAATTATTCAGCGACGGCGCAGCCAGAAAAATCGAGTTTAGTCTCTCGCTGAAACGGGTCGATGACTCGCTTGCGGCGATTTACGGCGACCTGAAAACGCAGGCTGACAATCTGGTGACGTCTGCCGGTAACTGGCTGGGAGGGCTGGCAGGATGATTACGGGTCTGAATGTTCAGGCCGGGGCGCAGATTGCCCCGGCGTTTATGCTCACGCTCGATGGCGACGATATCACGCAAAATTTCAGCGACCGGCTAATCAGTCTGACCATGACGGACAATCGCGGATTTGAGGCTGACCAGCTCGACATCGAGCTTGACGACACCGACGGGCTTGTCGAGCTGCCACCGCGCGGTGCAGAACTGACCCTGTGGCTGGGCTGGAAGGGCTCAGCCTTGCTGAATAAGGGCAGTTTCACGGTCGACGAAATCGAGCACCGGGGCGCGCCTGATACGCTGACTATACGGGGGCGCAGCGCTGATTTTCGCGGGTCGCTGAACTCCCGCCGGGAGCAGTCATGGCATGACACCACGCTCGGTGTCATTGTTGAGACCATCGCAGCGCGCAACAAACTCACGGCCAGCGTGGCTGACACGCTGAAAGCGATCCCCGTGCCTCACATTGACCAGACGCAGGAATCCGACGCGGTGTTTCTGTCCCGCCTGGCTGACCGAAACGGTGCATCAGTGTCGGTGAAAGCGGGGAAACTGCTGTTCCTGAAAGCCGGTAGCGGTCGGACGGCCAGCGGCAAGCCCATCCCGCAGATGACAATCGAACGCGGCGACGGCGACCGTCATCAGTTTGCGATTGCTGACCGGGAAGCCTACACCGGCGTAACGGCTAAATGGCTGCACACAAAAGACCCGAAGCCGCAAAAGCAAAAGGTGAAGCTTAAACGCAAGCCGAAGGCGCAGCACCTGCGCGCGCTGCAACATCCAAAAGCGACAAAAACCACGTCAAAGGCCAGAGCCAAAAAAGAGCAGGAGGCGCGCGAGGGCGAGTATATGGTCGGTGAGTCTGAGAACGTGCTGGAGCTGACGACCATCTACGCGACAAAGGCGCAGGCCATGCGTGCAGCTCAGGCGAAGTGGGACAAAATTCAGCGCGGAGTGGCGGAGTTTTCAATCTCGCTGGCTATTGGTCGGGCAGATTTATTTCCTGAAACGCCGATAGCGGTCAAAGGCTTTAAGCGTGTTATAGACGAGCAGGCTTGGATAATCAGCCGGGTGGTGCATAACCTTAACGGGAACGGCTACACGACGGGCTTAGAGCTTGAGGTTAAAGTGTCGGATGTGGAGTATGTTACAGAAGAGATGAACAAATAAAAGTATTCTCAAATTGTGAAAATATGAGTATCCTTTATTCACTTATTGTGAATCAGGGGCTTGATGATGTTCCATTGTCCGAAATGCCAGCATGCGGCGCATGCACGTACAAGCAGATATTTAAGTGAGAATACTAAAGAGCGCTATCATCAATGCACAAATATAAATTGCAGCTGTACATTTGTGACGATGGAGTCGGTAGAGCGTTTTATTGTTACACCCGGAACGATAACTCCTGCTCCACCTCACCCGACCGTTGGTGGTCAGCGGCCATTATGGCTGTGATAAATTTCTGCTAAGAGCCCGCCCTGTGCGGGTTTTTTTTATGCACTTAGAAAAGTAGCGTTAAAAATTCACCGCCATTCCATCGCCACTCAAAATTCAGGCAACAAAAAAGCCACTCAATTGAGTGGCTTAACTGGTTGATTCTAAAGCTAAAATTTGGTGGCCCCTGCTGGACTTGAACCAGCGACCAAGCGATTATGAGTCGCCTGCTCTAACCACTGAGCTAAGGGGCCGTGGCGGTGAATTATAAAGTAACTCCCCTCAGCAATCCAGCCATTCACACCTGCCTGCTGTTTTTATAAACAACGCATAATCAATCCTTTATACTTTTCTTAAGATGCATAGACAGGAGTAGAGATGATCAACGATATTCTGGCCCCTGGCCTGCGGGTGGTGTTCTGCGGTATTAATCCGGGCAAGTCATCGGCGCACACCGGTTTTCACTTTGCTCATCCGGGAAATCGCTTCTGGAAGGTGATCCACCAGGCCGGATTTACCGACAAACAGCTTAAGCCGGAAGAAGAGCAGCAGCTGCTGGATACGCGCTGTGGCATCACCATGCTGGTCGAGCGACCCACGGTGCAGGCGAGCGAAGTGAATCTGCATGAGCTGCGCGCTGGCGGGCGTGAGCTGATCGCGAAAATTGAAGACTATCAGCCCGCGGCGCTGGCGATCCTCGGCAAGCAGGCCTACGAGCAGGCGTTCAGCCAGCGCGGTGTGAAGTGGGGTAAGCAGAACATTACCATTGGCGTAACGCAGGTTTGGGTGTTGCCGAACCCCAGCGGGCTGAACAGGGCGACGCTGGACAAGCTGGTGGAGGCGTATCGGGAACTTGATGAGGCGCTTGTGGTGAGGGGGCTTTAGCTCCTCTGCGGCCTGATGCCCTCACCCTGACCCTCTCCCACAGGGAGAGGGAATAAACAAAAAAAAGCTCCCGATTGGGAGCTTTTTCATTTCAGGACCGATTAATCGTCCAGGAAGCTACGCAGCACTTCAGAGCGGCTCGGATGGCGCAGTTTACGCAGCGCCTTCGCTTCGATCTGACGGATACGTTCGCGGGTCACGTCAAACTGTTTACCCACTTCTTCCAGCGTGTGGTCGGTGTTCATGTCGATACCGAAACGCATACGCAGCACTTTGGCTTCACGGGCGGTCAGGCCAGCCAGCACGTCGTGCGTAGCGGCACGCAGGCTCTCGGTGGTGGCAGAGTCCAGCGGCAGCTCGAGGGTGGTATCCTCGATGAAATCACCCAGATGCGAATCTTCATCATCACCGATTGGCGTTTCCATGGAGATTGGCTCTTTAGCGATTTTCAGCACTTTACGGATCTTGTCTTCCGGCATCAGCATGCGTTCAGCCAGCTCTTCCGGCGTCGGCTCGCGGCCCATCTCCTGCAACATCTGGCGAGAGATACGGTTGAGTTTGTTGATGGTCTCAATCATATGCACCGGAATACGGATGGTGCGCGCCTGGTCTGCGATAGAGCGGGTGATCGCCTGACGGATCCACCAGGTAGCATAGGTGGAGAACTTGTAACCACGACGGTATTCAAACTTATCTACCGCTTTCATCAGACCGATGTTGCCTTCCTGAATCAGATCCAGGAATTGCAGGCCACGGTTGGTGTATTTCTTGGCGATAGAGATAACCAGACGTAAGTTCGCTTCAACCATCTCTTTCTTCGCACGGCGGGCTTTCGCTTCACCGATGGACATACGACGGTTGATGTCTTTCACCTGCTCGATGGTCAGGCCGGTCTCTTCTTCAATCTGATGCAGTTTTTGCAGGCCGCGCTGTACGTCTTCTTTCACGTCGTGCAGCTTTTCAGACCACGGCTTGTTCATCGCGATAGCGGCGTTGAACCAGGTTTCGCTGGTTTCGTTGCCGGTGAAGAGGGTGATGAAGTTCTTCTTCGGCATTTTGCACTGTTCAACGCACAGCTTCATGATGATACGTTCCTGGGTACGTACGCGATCCATCATCACGCGCATGCTGTTCACCAGGTAGTCGAACTGTTTTGGCACCAGGCGGAACTGTTTGAACACTTCAGACAGCTTCAGGATCTCTTCCTGAGCGGCGGCATGGCTGCGGCCTTTCGCTTTGATGGTGTCACGCGTCACTTCGTACTGGGTACGCAGCTCGGCAAATTTCTCACGCGCCAGTTCAGGGTCGATGCTGTTGTCGTCATCGCTGCTGTCGTCGTCTTCTTCTTCATCTTCGTCTTCGTCGTCATCCATCTCTTCCTGAGACAGCTCAGAACCGACGTGAGTGGCGGTTGGCGCCATATCTTCTTCAGCGTTCGGGTCGACAAAGCCAGTGATCAGATCGGACAGACGCGCTTCTTCTGCTTCAACGCGATCGTACTGCTCCAGCAGATAGGTGATCGCTTCCGGGTATTCGGCAACAGAGCACTGAACCTGGTTGATCCCGTCTTCGATGCGTTTTGCGATGTCAATTTCGCCTTCGCGGGTCAACAGTTCAACGGTACCCATTTCGCGCATGTACATGCGGACCGGGTCAGTGGTACGCCCGATTTCAGATTCCACGCTGGACAGGACCTGTGCAGCAGCT
>Ga0308166_1000604_pt1 | contig 46535 bp, 31 predicted proteins | sample PhyCR2_2_FD_202137 | JGI IMG/M metagenome (GOLD analysis project Ga0308166, IMG submission 202137) | Phyllosphere microbial communities from UC Gill Tract Community Farm, Albany, California, United States - DLSLCC.R2 | ecosystem: Host-associated > Plants > Phyllosphere > Unclassified | place...
TCAATTCAATATGTCTACGAACGTAATTTCTTTTCTTTTCCGCTTGTCTCTCAAAGCGGGTGCAAAACTAAAACTTCTTTTTAAAACCTGCAAGAAAAATTTAAAAAAAATTTGAAACTTTTTTTTCCGTCTCATTTTCCAATTTTTCTTCCAGTCTGCCAAGGAACTTTCCGTGTTTTGCGGGGTGCAAATGTAAAAAGCTTTTTCAATTCCCGCAAGCTTTTTTTGAACTTTTTTTAAGAAAATCTCTTTTCCTTCCAATTCAAATGCCTGCCGGTATTTCTAAGAGCGTTTCGCTGATGCGGGTGCAAAAGTAGAACCTTTATTTACATTTACAAGATTTTTTTTTACATTTTTTTCATGTTTTTTAAAACTATTTCTTAACCCGCTGGCAGAAGTGCTTTTACATTTTGACTATTTTTAATTTCATGTGGGGTTTTTCTGAACCTGACTGCCTTTTTCTTATTTTGACTTGGTTTTAGATTGGCAGTTTTGCGGAATTTTCAGATTTTATGCCCGCTCTCTGGAAAGAATTTAAGATCCGAAAACCTTCCTTCTGCCTCTTTTGCTCTCGCAGAGGCGCAAAGACGCCAAGTTTTACTCCATTTTTCTTTTGGAAACGGATTTCATAGCCCCGATAGGAGCGGAAATCCTTTTTGGGGCGGGGTTCGCCCCAAAAAGATTGAAGCGGATAGCGGGAAACAGCTCCTTATATTTATTAAAATTCCAATTTTTAAATTCTAAATTCTAAAAACTGTATTGCTTCGCTGCGCTCAGCCGGACAAGCTGTACTCATATTATATATATATGTATAAAAAAAACAAACCCGACAGGTTTTGAAAACCTGTCGGGTTATGTTATAATATGTAGAGGTGTATTATTTTTTGTTGACCTCTTTAGCTTTTGCTTCCCAATGATTCATGAGATCATCGTAGTTAACTGGATTTGCAGATTTTTGGTTAACCAAGCGACCTGATTCGAATGCACGAACTAATATACTTTCTATTAAATAGTCTTCATTGACTTCATAGGGTTTGTATTCCGTCTTTAGACTTATATCAAATAAATTGGCTGTGGTGTTTGACACAAAAGCTTTGAATCCACTTTTTAAAGTTTTAATTAAATCATAAGCGGTGTTTCCTGTTTGACGATGAATCAGCTTTACCAAAATTTGTCCTTGTTTTCTAGAAAGTTTCTTTAATCTGTCTTCAAACTCATTATTAAGGTAGTCTTCTACAATTTTAAAGTATTTTTTCTTTTCACGATTTGTTTTTAAACGTGCCATACCAGCATTCAAAGCAGTTAAACGATCAGAAGCCAATCGCGCATAAGGATATACCTTATATACTCTCATCTGAAGAATCTGAAACTGCTTTAATTCTTCTGGACTCATCTTCTCTCCTTTCGAAATAATAATTTCCGGCAACTGGATTGTATCATTAAGAATAGAATCTTTCTCAGTTAATATATAACCCATTTCCTGGTTTTCTTTTGGAGTAACCTGAGCTTGGCTTGTAAACGAAATCAATGTAAAAAACAGAATACAGATGGTATATCTCATAGAGTCTTAATTTAAATGTAAAATTATATATTTATACACAACTCTAATACCAAATTTATAAATTAGCGCAAAAATATTTTTATGAGCACAAAATCAATCTTAAATGATTCTTCTATTGCTTTCCTAGAAAGCTATCTAAATAACGCTTCGCCGACAGGTTATGAAAGCGAAGGGCAAAAACTTTGGATGAATTACCTGCAACCTTATGTTGATACTTTTATTACGGATACTTATGGTACAGCAGTTGGAGTTATTAATCCAGATGCTCCATATAAGGTAGTAATTGAAGGTCATGCTGATGAAATTTCATGGTATGTAAACTACATTACTGAAGATGGTTTATTATATGTAATCCGAAATGGTGGATCTGATCATCAGATTGCTCCTTCTAAAAGAGTAAACATTCATACTAAAAACGGAATTGTAAAAGGTGTTTTTGGATGGCCGGCTATTCATACCCGTTTACGTGACAAAGAAGAAATACCTAAATTAAGCAACATATTTATAGATCTTGGTTGCGAAACCAAAGAACAGGTTGAAGCTTTAGGGGTTCATGTTGGTTGTGTAATCACTTATCCGGATGAATTTATGATTTTAAACGAAAATAAATTTGTCTGTCGTGCTATCGATAATAGAATGGGTGGTTTTATGATTGCTGAAGTAGCTCGTTTATTAAAGGAAAACAAAAAAGAACTTCCATTTGGACTTTATATTGTGAATTCAGTTCAAGAAGAAATTGGTTTACGCGGAGCTGAAATGATTGCCCACAGAATAAAACCAAATGTTGCTATTGTGACAGATGTTTGCCACGATACAACTACTCCAATGATTGATAAAAAAGTAGAAGGTGATCTTAAAATGGGAAGAGGCCCTGTTATTGGGTATTCTCCTGCGATTCAAAATAAACTACGTGATTTAATTGTAGAAACCGCTGAAGAAAATAAAATACCATTTCAGCGCCACGCAACTTCCCGTGCCACAGGAACAGATACAGATGCTTTTGCTTACAGTAACGGCGGTGTTCCTTCTGCATTGATTTCATTACCATTACGTTATATGCATACCACTGTAGAAATGGTTCATAAGGAAGATGTTGAAAATGTTATTCAATTGATTTATGAGTCATTATTGAAAATAGAGAATAACGAGACTTTCTCTTATTTCAAATAAAAACTATTTCATATTAAATTCGGCTGTTTTTGAATGGCCGAATTTATAAATTCCCCCAAGAATGAAAATACTGCTGCTCGAAGACGATTTTACATTGTCTAAGGAAATCTCGGCTTTTTTTACCACTAAACAATTCGAGTGCATTCCTTATTATGATGGTTCGTTACTATTAAAAAAATACTTTCCATACGAATATGATTTAATCATTCTGGATATTAATGTTCCCGGCACAAATGGTATAGAGGTTTGCAAAGGTATCCGAGAAATCGACAAAAAAACACCTATTATAATGTTAACCGCTTTTAGTGAAATTGAAGACAAACTAGATTCATTTAATAATGGTGCTGATGATTATTTGGTAAAACCTTTTCATTTTGAAGAATTATATGCTCGAATTTCTTCTTTATTAAGACGAAAAGAAATACCACAGCAGATAGAACACAAAATCATTATTGAAGATTTAGAAATTCTGGAAGAAGAAATGAAAGTTTTTCGTTCAGGTGAAGAAATTAAATTAACTCCAAAAGAATTCAAACTTATTCTTATTCTGGCCCATGCCAAAGGAAAAGTGCTTTCTAAGCAGTTTATTGCAGAGAAACTTTGGGATTATCATATCGAAACCAATCAGAATACTATTGAAGTTTACATCAACTTTCTTCGCAAGAAAATAGATAAAGACCAAGAAACAAAACTTATCCGCACTAAAATTGGTTATGGATATTATTTAAGCAATCACGAATGACTTTAAAAAACAGAATATCACTATTGGTAAGTTTATTGTTTACAATCCTTTTTGGATTGGCATCAACCGTGATATTTGTTTTGTATTCTAATTTTAGAAAAGAAGAATTCCGTGAACGTCTCGAAATTAAAGCACTTTCCAATATTAAACTTTTAGTTGATGTAAAAGAAGTCGATGAACAGCTGCTGAAAATGATTGACCAAAATTCAATCAATAAATTATATGATGAAAAAACATTGGTTTTTGATTCGAATTTCAAATTAATTTACAGCAGTATTGACGACGCTAAAATAAAATGGTCTGAAGAAGATTTAAAATACCTTAAAAAGAACAAAACCTTTTTTAAACAGCAGGGCGATTATGAAGTTTATGGCGTTTTTTACGACACAAAAGACAAAGATTTCTATGCTTTAATATCCGCTACAGATGATTATGGAAAACGAAAACTTCTTTTCCTTAGATATACTTTGGTGGTTTCATACATATTTTTTACTTGCATTTGCTGGATTCTGACTTCTTTCATGGTAAGAAAGGCACTAAATCCGCTTGGATTATTTCATCAGAAAATAAAAAACATTAACGAAAACAATCTTGATTCGCGTATCGTTTCCAAAAGCAAGAAAGATGAAATTGATCTTCTGGCTAATGAATTCAATTACATGATGGATCGCATTGAGATTTCCTATCAAAAGCAAAAAGAATTTACGGCTCACGCTTCTCATGAATTAAGAACGCCTTTATCAAGAATAACGGCGCAGATCGAAAACACGATTGCAGATCCGGCAACTTCTATTAAAGGAAAAACTTTTTTAACGGCAATTTTATCTGATGTTAATCATCTTACAGAACTAATAAATTCATTATTGATTTTATCAAAAATTGATACTAATGAAGCTGAAAACAATGAAATTCATCGTATGGATGAGATTCTCTTTTCTGCCATGGAAAACCTCAAAAAGAGCTTTCCTGAATTTTCTATTTTATTTGAAATTGAAGAAAGTGATAATCTCGATACTTTATTGGAAGTAAAAGGCAATAAAAACCTTCTTGAAATTGCGTTAATTAATGTTTTGAAAAATGCCTGTTTATATTCTGACAACAATCAGGCAGAAGTAAAAATAAGCACAAACGAAAATCAGCTTATAATTTCGATATTAAATACCGGAAAAACCTTAAGCGAAAAGGAACAGAAGAATCTTTTCCAGCCCTTTATGCGCGGCAAAAATTCGAAAGGAACAACCGGATTTGGACTTGGTTTACGAATTGTCCAACGCATTTTAAACCTACATAAATCAACTATAACTTACAGTATTCCAGATATTAACAGTAATTTATTTCAATTATTTTTTCATTGATAATTTATTTTAAGCTAATTTTAAGCTAGATTTTAAGCCCTATTAAAGTCTGCCGATAGCATATTTGTATAAAATAAATTTTTGATACAATGAGAAAACTCTATGCATTATTATTACTTGTATTTCTCAATCAAGTAGTAACGGCTCAAAATGCAGTCACGCTTGAGGATTGCGAGAGCCAGTTTCTTAAAAACAATCTTTTTTTACTGGCTTCGCATTATAATATTGATGCAGCAAAAGCCTTAACTATTCAGGCTCGAATTTGGGATAATCCCAATCTTACTGCCGAATTGAATGCTTACAATCCAGAAAGAAACCAATATTTTGATATTGGAAAAGAAGGACAAAAAGCATTTGGTATCGAACAACTTATTTATTTGGGAGGCAAAAAACGAAATGAAATAAAGCTGGCCAAAACCAACGAGCAATTAGCAGAGCTTCAGTTTAATGATCTTCTGAGAAATTTAAAGCTTCAGTTACGCCAGAGTTTTTATACGGTTTATTACAATACTAAAAGTCTGGAAACTACCGATAAACAAATCGCTCATATTGAAGATTTGATCAACTCCTACTCTATTCAGGCACAAAAAGGAAATATCCCCTTAAGAGATGTTGTGCGTCTGCAAACCTTGTATCTGAACTTTAAAAATGAACGAATGGAAGTTGTCAATGATAATATTGAACAACAAGCCAATTTGAGACTTCTTTTGAATTCTAAAGAAATGATAGTTCCAAAAGTTTATGAAAATGAATTTAGTAAATATTTAAAAGAAATCCCTTTTGATATAAAAGCTTTAGAAAGTGATGCAATTGCTAACCGACCAGATTATTTGGCAAAGCAAAAAGAAATTGAAGCTAATGAACTAAATATAAAGTGGCAGAAATCACTTTCTGTTCCAGATATTACGCTTGGTGCCAATTATGACCAGCGAAGCGGTGCTTTTAACCGTGAAGCCAATCTTACCGTTGGAATTCCATTGCCGCTTTGGAACAAGAACAAAGGAAATATCAAATATGCTCAAACCATTTTGGCACAGTCTAAAGTAGAAAAACAGAATTTTGATCTGCAGTTAGAAACCGAAATTACATCAGCATGGAATAAATGGGAAGAATCCCGTAAAAATTATGCTGTAATAAAACCGACTGTAAATGCCGATTTTGAAGCTGTTTACAACGGAATCTTAACCAATTTCCAAAAACGAAATATCAGTTTACTGGAATTTACAGATTTTATGGAAAGTTACAACCAAGCCAATGTTCAAGTTAACGAATTAAAGAAAAAACTGGCTTTATCTGGAGAAGAATTAAACAGCACCATCAACAAGGATTTATTTTAAAACTAAATAATAATGAGACATACATTACTTATAGGAATTGCGTTGGTAAGTTTATCAATTGCAAGCTGCAAAAAGGAAGTTGAAAATCCTGAAACAAAAAGTACATTTTCGCTTAGCGATAATATGCTGAAAACAACCAGTACCGCCGAAGCAAAAACGGAACCTGTAAAAAATGAATTAAGTTTTTATGGAAAAATTACTGCCGACAATAATAAAATGATTGACGTTTACCCTCTTGTGGGCGGAAGTGTCGTTAAAGTAAATGTCGAATTAGGAGATTATGTAAAAAAAGGACAAGTTCTAGCTACGATAAAAAGTACGGATATTGCTGATTTTGAAAAACAATCTATCGATGCTAAAAATGATTTACTTGTTGCCAAAAACCAACTAAAAGTAGCCCAGGAATTATTTGATGGAAAATTAAATTCTGAAAGCGATGTGCTGCAAGCAAAATCAGAAGTAAACAAAGCGCAGTCGCAATTAAGCAAAATTCAGGAAACATATAAAATCTACAACATTAGAGCAGGTTCTATTTATGAAGTAACTGCACCAATCAGCGGTTTTATCATTCAAAAAAGTATCAATCAAGATATGTTATTACGTTCAGATCGTTCTGATAACATTTTTGATATTGCGGAAATCAGCGAAGTTTGGGCAATGGCAAACATCAACGAAATTGATATCAATAAAATAAAATTGGGAATTGATGCCGATGTTACTACTTTAAGTTATCCTGACAAAATTTTTAAAGGAAAAGTCGATAAAATTTTCAACGTCATAGATCCTGAAACCAAAGCCATGCAGGCGCGAATAAAACTTCAAAATCCAGGATTTTTATTAAAACCTGATATGAATGCCAATATTAAATTGTCATACAACGAACAAAATCAATCCATGATTGCGATACCAAGTAAAGCCATTGTATTTGATAAAAGCAAAAACTTTGTGATGATCTTTAAAGACCGTCACAATATCGAAACCAGACAAGTTGATGTTTACAGAGTTGTTGGAGAAACCACTTATATCTCGGGAGGTTTAAAAGAAAATGAAAAAGTCATTACCAACAACCAATTATTTATTTATCGCGCTTTAAACGATTAAGATATGAACAAATTCATACGCAATATAATTGCTTTTTCGCTTAAGAATAAAGCATTTACCTTCTTTTGGGTTGGAATGCTGGCTGTTGCAGGTTTTATTTCATTCAAAAATATGCCCATTGATGCCTTTCCAGATGTAACCAATACACAAATCATTATCATTACACAATGGAATGGTAAAAGTGCCGAGGAAGTAGAACGTTTTGTAACAACACCAATCGAAATTTCGATGAACTCCGTACAGAAAAAAACAAGTGTACGAAGCATCACGATGTTTGGTTTATCAGTAATAAAAATCATTTTTGATGATGGTGTCGACGATACTTTTGCCCGATTTCAAGTCAATAATTTATTAAAAAACGTAACTCTTCCTGATGATGTTGAACCAGATGTTCAGCCTCCTTACGGACCAACGGGCGAAATTTTCAGGTATATTGTTAAAAGTGACAGCAGAGACAGCCGTGAATTATTGACTTATCAAAACTGGGTTATCGACAAACAACTACGTGCCGTTCCCGGAGTTGCTGATTTAAATGTTTTTGGAGGCCAAACCAAAACATATGAAGTGGGTGTCGATCCAATTAAATTAGCGAAATATAATATTACTCCTTTGCAGGTTTATAATGCAATTGATGCAGGAAACTTAAACGTGGGTGGTGATATTATTGAGAAAAACGGGCAGGCTTTTGTTGTTCGCGGTGTCGGACTTTTAAAATCTAAAAAAGATATAGAAAACATTATTGTAGACGATGCTGGTGGAAATCCTATTTTGGTTAAAAACGTTGCCGATGTTTACGAAAGTTCTATGCCTCGAGTGGGACAAACAGGGATTGGCAAAAATGATGATGCTGTAGAAGGAATCGTCGTAATGCGTAAAGGCGAAAATGCAAAAGAAACTTTGGCTTTAATCAAAGATAAAATCAAAGATTTAAATGAAAATGTTTTACCAAAAGACATCAAAATAGAAACTTTTTACGATCGTGATAATCTGATGAATTTCACAACCGAAACCGTAATGCATAACTTATTTGAAGGAATCATTCTGGTTACTTGTGTAGTATTCTTATTTATGGCCGATTGGCGAACAACTTTTACGGTTTCAATTGTAATTCCGCTTTCTTTATTATTTGCATTCTTATGCTTAAAAATGATGGGAATGAGTGCCAATTTACTGAGTTTAGGTGCAGTCGATTTTGGGATTATTATAGATGGCGCCGTGGTTATGGTTGAAGGATTATTTGTAGTTCTCGATCATAGGGCACATCAACTAGGAATGACAGCTTATAATAAAATTGCCAAGGGAAGCATCATTAAAAAAACAGGAACTGAAATGGGTAAAGCGATCTTTTTCTCGAAACTGATCATTATTACCGCTTTACTCCCAATATTTTCATTCCAAAAAGTAGAAGGAAAAATGTTTTCGCCTCTTGCTTACACTTTAGGATTTGCCTTAATGGGAGCTTTACTTTTTACTTTAACTCTCGTACCGGTTTTATCTCATATTTTATTGAATAAAAATGTAAAAGAAAAGAACAATCCTTTCGTGAATTTTTGGGATAGAATTGTAGCAAAAGGTTTTGCCTGGACATTCAAACATAAGGTAAAAACACTAATTGCTTCTACGGCATTAATTGCGGCTGTATTCTTTTCGGCAACTTTTTTAGGAACCGAATTTTTACCACAATTAAACGAAGGAGCTTTGTGGGTTACCGCCGAATTACCCATGAGTACGTCATTGCCAGAAAGTGTTAAAACAGCCGCAATGATTCGAAAAGATCTTGAAGCTTTTCCTGAAGTAAAAAATGTGTTATCGCAGACAGGGCGAAGTAATGATGGAACAGATCCAAATGGTTTTGGATTTATTCAGCTGCAAGTTGATTTAAAACCAAAAGCCGATTGGAAACGAAAAATTTCTATGGACGATCTTATAAATGAAATGGATGAAAAGCTGAAAGTGCATCAAGGAATAACTTATAATTATTCTCAGCCTGTAATTGATAACGTTGCCGAATCTGTAGCAGGATTTAAAGCTTCCAATGCCGTTAAAATTTATGGTGATGATTTGGATAAATTAGACGAATTATCGAATGAAGTTTTAGCGAAAATCAGAAATATTCCAGGTATAAAAGATGTGGGTATTCTGCGAAATGTGGGACAACCGGAAATCAGTGTTATTCTGGATCGAGAAAAAATGGCAGCGTATGGTGTAACCTTAAGCGATGCACAAGCCGTTTTAGAATTGGCTTTTGGAGGAAAAACAGCAACTCAGAAATATGAAGACGAAAAGAAATTCGATGTTAGAGTTCGTTTTTCTAAAGAATATCGTAAAGACGAAGAAGATTTGGCTGAATTAAAAGTTCCCACAATCAGCGGAGCTAAAATTCCTCTAAAAGAAATATGTGATATAAAAACTATAACAGGTCCGGCATTTATTTACAGAGACAATACCAAACGTTTTATTGGAGTAAAATTTTCTGTTCGTGACCGCGATTTAGGAAGTACCATCGCAGAAGCACAATCAAAAGTAGCGGAAGTTAAAATGCCGCCAGGGTATACCACGGGATGGACTGGAGAATTTGAAAACCAAGTTCGTGCAAGTGCCCGTCTGGCTCAGGTTGTGCCTATCAGTTTAATTGGAATATTTGTCTTACTCTTTATATTATTTGGAAATTTCAAAGATTCACTGCTTGTTTTAGCGAATGTGCCTTTTGCAGTAATTGGAGGAATTATTGCTTTACACTTAACCGGAATGAACTTCGGAATTTCTGCCGGAGTTGGTTTTATCGCTTTACTTGGAATTTGTATTCAAAATGGAGTTATCCTAATATCAGAATTCCATCATAATCTCAAGGCAAAACTCAGTCTACAGGAATCAGTTTTGCGAGGCGTAAAAGCCCGAACAAGAGCAGTAGTTATGACCGCATTAATGGCTTCAATTGGTTTAATGCCAGCTGCAATCTCAACCGGAATTGGTTCTGAATCTCAAAAACCACTTGCCATTGTAATTATCGGCGGACTGGTTACTGCTACTATTTTAACTTTATTGGTTTTCCCAATTTTGTTCTGGGTATTTAACCGTAAAAAGCATGAAACAATCGAATAAAAAGTAAATTAATTTTGGTTAGATTAATTTGGTTTAAGAAGGAAAAGCATCATTTGTATAAATGGTGCTTTTTTGATTTATAAAATATTGATCAAAAATAAGTGCATAAAAAAACGGCCATCCGCTCAAAGAAGGCCGTTTGTACTAACTCAAACTTTTAAAAACTGTTTTTTACAAATTTTTCAGAATAGCAATTGCTTCTGTAGCATTTGATAATTGTGCATATTTTAAAGCTGTATATCCTTTTTCGTTTTTATCGTTTGGACGAGCACCTGCTGCCAATAAAACTTTAATGATTTCTACTTTGTTGTAACGAGCAGCTGTCATTAATGGAGACATATCATCAGATCTCTCATTTACGTTAGCTCCGTACTCAATGAATTTTTTTACTACTTCGATATCACCTTTACTTACTGCAACTACAAGTGGTGTTCCTTCATCGTATACAGCTGATACTGCAACTTGATTTTTAACAGCTGTGCTGTTTGAAGCGATAGAAATATTTGCGAATGCTAATAAAGCTGCTCCTAAAAAAATAACTGACTTTTTCATAATGATTGGGTTGTTTAATTGATTGATACTTATTTTGATTGATTTTGAATTTTAAATTCTTGACAAATGTAAATTAAAATTTGGTATTATGCATTACAAGCTACCATGTTTTAACTAATTCTTAACGTTATGTTAATGGATTAAAAATATTGATGTCAAAAAATCGTGATTCCATATAAAAGACGCCACAAATGTAGAAATGTTACACGAAACAGAATATTTTTTCATTTTTTGATCTTTATTTTTTAGAAAAAACAACGGCTAATCTTGTAATGTTTTAACGTCATAACATTATGATATATAAAAAAGGCAGAAAATTTTCATTAATGTTAAAATTTTAGCCTCCAAAATGTGAATTTATCATTAAAATAAATTATTTTCATAAATTTAAAAATAGTAAGAAAAATACGAAACAAAAACGTGGTAGTTGAATTATTTTAACATTAATGATGATTTAATATTTCAATTTCTTTTGATAAACATTCTTTAAGTCTGTTTCAAACAATGTATAGTCGTCATTATAAAATTTGATAAAATTTGGAGCACTTATTTGTCCAGGAAATGGTGCATAATAATGTGTTGTACTCGTTTTATCATTTCTCCAGACTAAAACGTAACACAATTTTATTTTATCTTGTTTAAGAGATTTTAAAAGAACTTCTGTCCACCATTCTGGATTTGGTATTGATTCTAAACCAGTTTCGGTAAATGCAGCCAGTTTATTCTTTTTGACAGCTACATCAGAAATAATTGTAAGTTTCTTTACACCTGCTTCTAAATTGTAATTTCCGTCGCGTCCAAAATCGCCATAATTATCTATCCCAAACAAATCGACATAATCATCTCCGGGATAACGTTCTAGATATTCTTCTTCTGAATTAAATCTATTATCAGGAGAAAAGGCATAAATGAAATTATGAACTCCTAATTCGTTTTTTAAATAGGAAACTGTAAATCGCCAGACTTCTATAAAATCCTCGCGTGACGTATATTTTTCCCCCCACCAAAACCAATCTCCATCAAATTCGTGAAACGGTCTAAAAATCATCGGGGCTAATTTTCCGTCTTTGGTTTTTACAGAATGAGCAAAATCGGCAATTGTTTTCAAAATTTCTTTGTATTGCTCATGATGAGAACCGCCTTTTTTAATCAATGATATGGCTGCCACCGAAACCGAATCTTTCCAGTAAAATCCGCCTCCAGAAGCAGGATTATTAAAATGCCATGAAACCGTAGTTATGCCGCCGCGTTCATACGTATTTATAACATTTTGTTTTAAAGTTTTTTGGGCTTTTTCAATTTCTTCTTTTGAACGTCCAGAAAAATCACTGAAATCAATTCCCACAACGGCAGGATGTGAACCGGTCACTAATTTCACATCTGATTTATTAGGTTCATTAGACCAACCATGCCCGTATTCCAAAGCATGCTGATGTCCAAACAAAATGTGTTTTTTTGAAATGATTTTAAGATTATGATACAGATTCTGGGTTTCTTTTGTCGCTTTTTTATCAATTTGCGCCAAAAGAAAATGCCCTGCTGTGATACACAATAGCAGGGCACTTTTTTTAGTTGTTATAAAATACATGGTTTAAATAGTTAGTTTAAACCCGAAAAGTACTATTTTAATGAAAGGTATTCTAATACGTTTTTATCAATACGTTGGTCAATATTATCAATATCAGCCTTTACAAATTTTTCGCCAATGATATTTTCATATAATTCGATATATCTTTCAGAAACTGATTCGATGTATTCATCCGTCATTTCTGGAATCTGCTGTCCTTCTTTTCCTTGAAAACCATTTTCGATTAACCAGCGGCGAACAAATTCTTTTGATAATTGTTTTTGCTCCTCACCTTTTGCTTGTCTTTCGGCGTATCCTTCAGCATAAAAATAACGAGAAGAATCAGGAGTATGAATTTCATCGATTAAAACAATAACACCGTCTTTTGTTTTTCCAAATTCATATTTAGTATCTACTAAAATTAAACCACGTTCAGCAGCAATTTCAGTTCCTCTTTGGAATAAAGCACGAGTATATTTCTCAAGGATTAAATAATCTTCTTCAGAAACGATTCCTTTTGCTAAAATATCTTCACGAGAAATATCTTCGTCATGAGAGCCATTATCCGCTTTTGTTGTTGGTGTAATAATTGGTTCTGGAAATTTATCGTTTTCTTTTAAACCTTCAGCCATAGTAACTCCGCAAAGTTGTCTTTTTCCGGCTGCATATTCACGAGCAGCGTGTCCAGAAACATAACCACGGATTACCATTTCTACTTTAAAAGGTTCGCATAAATGTCCAACAGCAACATTTGGATCTGGAGTTGCAATCAGCCAATTCGGAACAATATCCTCCGTTAATTCCATGAATTTAGTCGCAATCTGATTTAAGATTTGTCCTTTGTATGGAATTCCTTTTGGTAAAACCACATCAAATGCCGAAAGTCTGTCAGTTGCTACCATTACCAAAAGTTCATCGTTAATGTTATAAACTTCTCTCACTTTTCCGCGGTAAACTGATTTCTGATTCGGGAAATTAAAATTTGTGGTTGTGATTGTATTGCTCATTTTTAGTTGTGTTGTTTTTTATGAATGCAAATTTAAAATTATTTCAGAGAGTTACACCATGAAATTTTTAAGAATCCTAAATAAAAAATCCCCAAACAATTATTCAGGGATTTCTATTTTTTTGAAATATAAATCGGAAATCAGCCCGCAGCTAATTCTTTGTCTAAAATTTTTGAAGCAATATATTTCGCAACACCATCTTCTGCATTGGTTTTAATTACTTCTAAGTCAGGCAGCGTTTCTTTTAAAATCGCAGGAGCATTTCCCATAATTAAACCTTTTCCTGACGCCGATAACATTTGTACGTCATTAAATCCGTCTCCAAAAGAAACGGCTTCAGACAATGTAAAACCTTCTCTTTCTAAAACTCTTTCAATCGCAACAGCCTTATCGATAGATTTATCCATAAATTCCAAGCAAGTTGGAAGACTGAAAGCATGATGTAAATGTTCTGAAGAATTTGCCAAAATAGCATCTTTTAGTTTTACTAATTTTTCATGATCTTCGCATGAAAAGAAAATTTTAATCGCACCAAAATCTTCTAACGTTTTATAATCAACTAATTCTGGTTTGTATTTTAATTCATGCTGAAAAGCATTTAATCTTTCGTTAATTCTGTTGGTCTGCCAAACGTTTTCTTTAAATAAAACGACTGTAATTTCGGGATCAATTTCAACATTTAAAGCCGCTTTTACTATGTCGCTGTTTAAGTTGAAAGCGAAAAGTTCTTCTTTTTCTGGTGAATGAATTCTTGCACCGTTTGAACTGACTAAATAAACCGGAACTTCAAGCGTTTCTATAATTGCTGCCGCATCAAGATGATGACGTCCTGTTGCTACAACAATAAGATAATTTTGGTTGTGAAGTTCTTGAAATACGGATTTAGTATAATCGGATATTCTGTGTGAAGGGTTGAGTAAGGTTCCGTCAAGATCACTTACCACCACTTTCATATTTTTAAGTTTTGTCATATTAATAATCAAATTGGTATGATTGCAAATTTACGGTTTTAAGCTCGGAAGACCAAAGATTACAATCTTCAGAAAGTCGAAATATTGTAAGTTTATTATTTATTTAACTATTTGATGAAACAACAATACAATTTTTTTTAATTCTCATTTTGCAATTCTTCGCTTTGAATTCTATCAAAAAAATATTCGTTTTATTTATTTCCAAAAAGAAACTAAATAAAACGAATATTAATAAATGTTAAAACACAATTCACGATTTACATTTAACATTTGACTAAATTTTATTAATCGTGATTTTCTATCTGCTTATACGCATCGATTACCTTTTTAACCAATCTGTGGCGTACAATATCTTTATCATCAAGATAAATAATTCCAATTCCTTCAATGTCTTTTAGAACCAAAAGAGCTTCTTTAAGACCAGAAATCGTACGGCGTGGTAAATCGACCTGTCCTGGATCGCCCGTAATCATAAATTTGGCATTTTTTCCCATACGGGTCAGGAACATTTTCATTTGGGAATGGGTGGTATTTTGAGCCTCGTCAAGAATTACAAATGCATTGTCAAGTGTACGTCCGCGCATAAAAGCCAAAGGAGCAATCTGAATAATTCCTTTCAGGATGTAATCTTCTAGTTTTTCATTCGGGATCATATCGCGTAATGCATCATAAAGCGGCTGCATGTAAGGATCTAGTTTTTCTTTCATATCACCCGGTAAAAATCCAAGATTTTCTCCTGCTTCAACAGCCGGACGTGTTAATATGATTCGTTTTACTTCTTTATCCTTCAGCATTTTTACAGCCATCGCGACACCCGTGTACGTTTTTCCAGTTCCAGCTGGTCCTACCGCAAAAACCATATCATTCTTTTTGATTGTGTCAACCAGTAACTGCTGGTTTGGCGTCATCGCTTTTACAATTTTACCGCCAACCCCGTGAACTAATATTTTGTCATGATCGTATGCTCTTTTTTCATCCTGACCATCACTCATTATTACTCGTTCAATTACATTATCATCAATATTGTTATATCGGGTAAAATGGAGCATTAATCTTTGAAATCTTTTTTCGAATTCATCTAAGACTTCTTTTTCGCCAAATGCTTTCAAAGTGGTCCCTCGCGCTACGATTTTAAGCTTTGGGTAATACTTTTTAATAATTTCTAAATGGCTGTCTTGAGCGCCCCAAAACTCTTTAGGAGCGATGTCTATTAGCTCGATTATTCTTTCGTTCAAATGAAGTAGTTTTAAATTAAATTAATTCAGTTATTATATAATTGACTGTCGGGTACTTTTTAATCGCAGTATTCAGTGTTTTTGTAACAGCATTGTCGTTTTCTCTACATTTTGTAAACCGAAAACAGAGACTTATGATTCAAAACAACAACAGAAACTGCTATATGAGCTGCTTAGCCCTAAAAAACACAAATTGTCTTTTCTTTCTTTCAATTTGTGTTTACTATTATTAGCTTTGCATTTCTCAAATTTAATGAAAATTAGATTTAAATACTATCAATAGTTATAAACAAAATTATGTCAATAATTACCCTTACTACAGACTACGGCTTGAAGGATCACTTTGTGGGTTCGCTAAAGGGTAAAATTTTATCTGAATATTCAGAGGCTCAAATCATTGACATTTCTCACGATATTGATCCGTTTAATACCGCAGAAGCCAGTTATGTAATTGGTGCTTCTTATTTAAGTTTTCCAAAAGGAACAGTACACCTAATTGGAGTCGATATTGAACGTAATAAAGAGAACCAGCATATCGCCATGCAGTGGAATGACCACTACTTTATTTGTGCCGATAACGGAATTTTGAGTATGCTTACGCAGAAGATAGTACCGCAGAAAATTGTTGCCATAAATATTCACGATCGTTTCCCAATAGAATCAACTGATTTGGATATTTTTATTCAAGTAGCTTGTCATTTGGCAAAGGGCGGTTTATTGAATGTTATTGGAAAAGAAATCCCATCTGTAAAAGAAGCAACCGAATTACAGTCTGTCGTAGCCGATGATGGAAATTCGATAAAAGGATATGTTATTTATATTGATCATTTTGGAAACGTAGTAACGAATATTTCGAAAAAGCAATTTCTGGAAATTTCACGAGGTCGTCCGTATGAAATTGTCATGAAACCAAAAAGCATCAAAACCATTCTGCCAAATTATTCAGCTATTGCCACTTCAGATAAATATCCGATTAAAACTTATGAAGGTGAAAAACTGGCTATTTTTAACGAAGCAGGATTTCTTGAAATCGCTATTTTCAGAAGTAATCCTTCAAAAGTAGGTTCTGCCAATAGTTTATTAGGATTGAACTATCGGGATGTGATTACGATTAAATTCTCTTGATAAATTTTAGATTTTAGATATCAGATTTTAGATTTGAAAACTTTAAAATTTGAAATTTGGAATTTCTTTATTGGAATTTTACTTTTTTATAAAAACAACAATCAAATTTGGTATTTTTGCGCACCTGTAAGACTTTAGAAAAATCTAAAGTCCAAAATCAACAATCTAAGAATAACACTATGTTCGTAAGAATAGTAAAGATGAGTTTTCATGAAGATAAAATTTCTGATTTTCTGGAGAATTTTGAATCTGTAAAACACAAAATACGAAATGCAGAAGGAAATTGTTTTTTAGAATTATATCAAGATAAAAATAACAAATGCATTTTCTTTACTTACAGCTACTGGGAAACCGAAGAGGATTTGGAAAAGTACAGACAATCAGAACTTTTTAATACGGTTTGGGATTTCACAAAGAAATTATTCAATGCAAAACCAGAAGCTTGGAGCGTTGATAAATTGGTTAGTTTAAATTAATATTTGAAAACTAATTTAACTGCAAAAAACGTAAGCTTTTGAATAAAACTTTGCAAACTTTGCGAAAAACTTTGGGATCTTTGCGGTTAAAAAACACAAAGAAAAAACTTGAAACCTGAAACAAGAAAAACTTGAAACAAAATAAAAACAAATGAAATCAATCATTTTAAGAGAAATAAAATCCTTTTTTGGCTCACCAATTGGCTATTTGGTCATTGCAGTTTTCTTAATCATTAACGGACTTTTTTTATGGGTATTTGAAGGAGATTACAACATATTAAATACTGGTTATGCCGATCTGACTCCGTTTTTCACATTGGCACCTTGGATTTTAATTTTCTTAATCCCTGCCGTAACCATGAGAAGTTTCTCTGACGAAAGAAAACAAGGAACTCTAGAACTTCTTTTAACCAAACCATTATCGGTTTGGGAAATTGTAAACGGAAAATTTTTCGGAGCATTTTTACTGATTATTCTGGCTATAATTCCAACCTTGATTTATGTGTATGTAATTTACGGATTAGGTTCTCCTGAAGGCAATATCGACATGGGAAGCACCATTGGTTCTTATTTTGGATTGTTGTTTTTAATTGCGTCTTATTCGGCAATTGGGATTTTTACTTCTACCCTTTCAGAAAATCAAATCGTTGCGTTTATAATTGCCGTGTTTGTATGCTTTATTTTCTATTTTGGTTTTGAAGGTATAGCATCAGTAATTCCAGCACAATCAGGCATTATTTCAGCTTTTGGAATGCAGGATCATTTTAAAAGTATGAGCCGAGGTGTTATTGACACTCGTGATGTAATTTACTTTTTAAGTATCAGCGTGTTATTTTTATCTTTTACTATTTATCAATTAAAATCTTTTAAAGCGTAATGAAAGCATCTAATAAATTAAATTTAAAGACATTAGGCATTACAATTTTCATTTTAATTGTTTTAAATGTATTAGGAAGCTTATTTTTCCACCGTTTTGATTTAACCAAAGACAAACGATATACCTTATCTCCTACTTCATTACAAATCTTAAAACAGGTAAAAAATCCGCTTTCGATTAAGATTTATATGCAGGGTGAACTTCCTGCCGATTTTAGACGTTTACAACAGGAAACTAAACAGTTACTGGAAGAATTTCAGGCTTATAATAACAACGTTGTTTTTGAATTCGTAAATCCGCTGGAAAACGAAGACGAAAGTATGGAAATGATAAAATCACTTTATCAAAAAGGATTAACTCCAGTCAACATTACAGTTGATGATAAAGGGAAACAATCTCAGGCAATGGTTTTTCCCTGGGCAATTGCTGTTTATAACAATAAAGAAGTTAATATTCCTTTATTGAAAAACATTATGGGAGCTTCGACTACCCGAAAAGTTATTGGTTCTATACAACACTTAGAATATTCAATTGCTGATGCGATTAATAAAGTAACCAAAGACAGACAGAAAAAAGTCGCTATCATTAAAGGAAACGGCGAATTATCTGAAATTCACATTGGTAAGTTATTACGACAAATCAAAGAAAGTTATTATATCGGGCCGTTTACTTTAGATTCTGTTGCTAAAGATCCAAACGGAACTTTAGATGCTCTTAAAAAGTACGATTTAGCAATTATTTCAAAACCGACAGAAACTTTTACCGACGAAGAAAAAGAAGTTCTGGATCAATTTATCATGAATGGCGGAAAAACGTTGTGGATGATCGATCAGGTTGCTGCCGATATGGACAGCCTTTACAACGACGCTGGTGCCACACTTGCTTATCCAAGAGATTTGAATTTAAACGATATGTTCTTCAAATACGGAATCAGAATTAATCCTGATTTGGTAAAAGATGAATATGGCAGTCCAATAAAACTGGCGACTGGAGAACAAGGAAGTGCAACTCAATATCAAGAATTTAAATGGAAATTTGCTCCAATTGTTGTTCCTGAAAGCCAGCATCCAATTGTAAAAAATTTAGGCGGCATTAAATTCGATTTTACCAGTCCGATTGACACTTTGAAAAACGGAATCAAAAAAACGGTTTTGTTACAATCTTCTCTATATTCAAAAAAAATAGGAACACCAGCCGAGATCAATCTGAATATGGTGACAGAACAGACTACTCCTCAGGATTATGCCAATAAAGGAAATCTGGTGCTTTCGGTTTTGTTAGAAGGGAATTTTCATTCTGTGTTTGAAAACCGCGTATTGCCATTCAAGGACAATTCTTTCCAGCCAAAAGGAAAACCAACCAAAATGATTGTAATTGCTGATGGTGATATCGCCCGAAACCAATTAGACAAAAACATGCTTCCGGTTGAACTTGGCTACGATCAAAGAACTGGAAACCTTTATGACAACAAGGATTTCATGATGAACTGTGTTAATTATTTATTGGACGATACAGGACTTATTAACATTAGAAGTAAAGATGTAGAACTGCCATTACTGGATAAAGAAAAGGTTTACGAAAAGTACACCTTTACCCAATTCATAACTATCGGACTTCCAATTCTAATTTTATTGATTTTTGGATTAATATTTACATTTATTAGAAAAAAGAAGTACAGCCGATAGATGTTAATAAAAAAATTACGAAACTAAGAATGTTTACGATATATTTGTAAAACCATACCTGTTCTCAAAAAATTGAGAGAAAAAGCAAAAAATAAAACAAAAGACGATGAAATTTATAGTATCGAGTTCGTACTTATTAAAACAATTACAAGTATTAGGTAGTGTTATTAATAGCAGCAATACACTTCCTATTTTAGATAACTTTTTATTTGAACTAGACAATAGCGAGTTGACTGTTTCGGCTTCAGATCTTGAAACCACAATGTCTGCTACATTATCAATCGATTCTAAAAGTAAAGGCAGCGTTGCGGTACCTGCAAAACTTTTACTTGAAATTTTAAAAACATTTCCAGAACAGCCTTTAACTTTTACCGTTGAAGATAACAACACTGTAGAAATCAGTTCTAACTCAGGTAAATATGCATTAGCATATGCTGCTGGAGAAGAATTTCCTAAAGCTGTAAATCTTGAAGAACCGTCTGTTACTTTAGTTCCTGCTGATGTTTTGGCAACCGCTGTAAGTAAAACTATTTTTGCTGCCGGAAACGACGATTTACGTCCGGTAATGTCTGGTGTTTTCTTCCAATTCTCTCCTGAAGGTTTGACTTTTGTGGCTACAGACGCTCACAAACTGGTAAAATATGCTCGTGCAGATGTAAAAGCATCTCAGGTTGCTGATTTTATTATGCCGAAAAAACCTTTGAACATTTTAAAAGGGATTTTAGGTTCTTCTGATGCGGAAGTAAAAATTGAATACAACGATTCAAATGCGACTTTCTCATTTGACAATTATATCTTAATGTGTCGTTTAATCGACGGAAAATACCCTAATTACGAAGCGGTAATTCCAAAAGAAAATCCAAACAAATTAATGATCGATCGTTCTTTATTTTTAAGTTCTGTTCGTCGTGTTGCGATTTTCTCAAACAAAACAACACACCAAATTCGTTTAAAAATTGCCGGTGCTGAATTAAACGTTTCTGCTGAAGATATTGATTACTCAAACAAAGCCGAAGAAAGATTAACTTGTGATTATCAAGGTGATGATTTACAAATTGGATTCAATTCACGTTTCTTAATCGAAATGCTTACCAATCTGCAATCAGACATGATTATGTTAGAAATGTCATTGCCAAATAGAGCTGGAATCTTAACTCCGGTTGATGGTCTTGAAGAAGGTGAAACCGTAACGATGTTGGTAATGCCAGTGATGTTAAATAGTTAACATCAAAGTTTCTTTTTGTTACAGGGATTTTTTTTAGTTTAAAATTAAAGACATATCATTGTAAAAAAAATAATATCGCTATTAACCAACCATTTTTTATACCTAGAAACCGCAATTCTTTTTTGAGAGTTGCGGTTTTTTAGTTTTAGTTGTTTTTTATTTAACCGCAAAGAACGCTAAGGTTTACGCAGAGTTCGCAAAGTTTTTTTCAAAGCCTTTGCGAACTCTGCGTTTTATTTAGTTTCATAATGATTAATTCTTTGCGTCCTTTGCGGTTAAATCATTTGAAACAAAATAACCCGAAACAAATTTTCCGTATTTTTGTAAAATGAAAATAGAAATTTGGTCGGACATCATGTGTCCGTTTTGTTATATCGGAAAAAGACAATTGGAAACGGCTTTAAAACAGTTTCCCGAAAATGAATTTGAAATCGAGTGGAAAAGTTTCCAGCTTGATCCATCTATTACGCCACAACCCGGAAAAGACGTTTATACGTATTTAACGGAACGAAAAGGCATGACGGTTGAACAATCAAAAGAAATGCACAAAGGTGTTGCAGAACGTGCTAAAAGTGTTGGTTTGGATTATAACTTTGATAAGGCTGTTATTTCAAATTCATTAGAAGCTCACAGAATTATTCAGCTTGCTAAAACTAAAAAATTAGGAGATGAAATCGAAGAGATTTTCTTTAAAGCTTATTTTACAGAAGGAAGAGATTTAAACGATGGCCCAACTTTAATTGAACTTGCTGAAAAAGCAGGATTAAATAAAGAAGAGGTTCTGGAAGTATTGCAAAGCGATACTCTTTTTATTAAAGAAGTAGAACACGATATTAACGAAGCGCAGCAAATTGGTGTTCAAGGTGTTCCTTTCTTTGTTTTTGACCGAAAATATGCCGTATCAGGTGCACAGCCGGTTGAAGCTTTTGTGCAGACAATTAAAGAAGGATTGAAATAATTTTAAATACATTTAAAAATAAAAACGGATGAGCTTATAACTCATCCGTTTTTATTTAATCACAAAGAAAACTAACCGCTCCCAACAAGGCCGCAATTTCATTGTCATTTGAAATAGAAACCTCAATTTTCAAACTAGATTCCTGAATTGTTTTATTGAATGAAGATAAAAACAAATCGCTCGCATTGGCAATTTTTCCGCCAATAATGATGTGGTCAGCTTTGAAGTTTTTAATCCACGGAATCATAACTGCCGCTAAATCCTCCCCCATTTTTCCAAATACTTTTATTGCTAATTGATCCCCGTTTTTCGCCAGATCATACAATTCTAAACCATTATTTAGCACAGTACCACTTAAAGATTTGTAATGTGATAAAAGACCTCTAACTGAAACATAATCTTCTGCAATACCATCTTGATAAGGTAAATTATAAATTTCCCCATCAACAGGAACAGAATCTCCAGAACTTATTGAAACTCCTTTGTCAATAAAACATGCTCCTAATCCTGTGCCTAATGTGACAGCCATTACTTTTTTAGAAAGATTTTCCTGTTGTTTAAAAACTTCACCTTTTCCAAAACAAACAGCGTCATTTTCAAAAAGAACTGGAAAATCTGTAGAAAAACCAAGAGTTTCCAAAAGCAATTCCCTTATGTTTAATCCGTAAAAATGTTCGTATTTAGATTGATCTTTTATCCAGCAGATCCCATTTTTATAATCAAATGGTCCCGGCATACAAACGGCAATTCCGGTAATGTTTTTTATTTTAGAATTTTCTATTGCTGTACAGATTACTTTCTTCCAAATATTCATAACCTGATCTGCGGGCAAATTCGAATCAAAAGATTCTTTACAGACCGAAAAACCCAAAACTTTCATATCTGTTTTATTAATAACCGCCGCAGTAATGTGCGTTCCTCCTATATCCAGCCCAATGGCATATGATGTATTCATTTTTACTTTTTTAGCTTAGTACTAGATATTTTTGTCTTTTAAAATTTGAGGATAATGAATACTGGTATGTACAATCATTTCACCAAATAAGGTATTGGTCCACGCAAACCATTTACGCGTAAACTTATTTACATCGTCTTTATGAAATGATTCGTGCATAAATCCAGTATCGGCATTGGTTTTAATTAAATTGCTTATACAGGCTTTTATCTCTTTTTCATCAACACTGGTAATAGCTCTTAAAACTATACTCATAGGCCAGATGGTATCGACTCCTGTGTGTGGACCACCAATACCTTCTCCTGCTTTTCCTTTGTAGAAAAACGGATTATTTTCTGATAAAACTACTTTTCTGGTATTTAAATATAAAGGATCATTTGGAGCAATAGCGCCTAAATAAGGCAATGATAATAATGAAGGAACATTCGCATCGTCCATCATGTGAAAACTGCCGTATCCGTTGACTTCAAAAGCAATAATTTTCCCGAATTTAGGATGATTGATGATTCCGTGTTCCTTTAAACCTTTTTGAACCTGATCTCTTAGTTCTGTGGCTTTTGCCACCAAATCATTGTCTTTTAAAGCTGGAAGAGAGAAAATTTCAATTAAATAATCTAAGATTTCAATCGCAAACATATTACTCGGAATCAAATAACCAAACAAAGTAGAATCGTCGCTTGGTCTGAAAGTCGAAACAATCAATCCGCAAGGTTTTACAGGATAACCATAACCGCCTAACGGAACTCCGTCTGTTGCCCAAGCTGTCTGACGCTGAAAACTATATGGTCCGCCTTTTCCGTCTAATCTTTGTTGTTCTTTAAAGGTTTGCAAAACTAAAAGCATAGCTTCTTTCCATTTTGCATCAAATAAACTGATGTCTCCTGTTTCTTTCCAATAGCCGTGCGCTAATCGAACTGGATAACACAAACTGTCGATTTCCCATTTTCTTTCATGAATTCCAGGCTGCATTTTGGTAAGGTCGTTTTTCCACTCGCTTTCCTTTGTAAAATCTTTATAAAAAGCATTTGCATACGGATCCAGCAGAATACATTTCGCTTGACGATTGATTACACCTTTTACTAATTCAGCCAATTTTGGATCTTCTTTTACAAACGGAATATATGGCCAAATCTGTGCTGTACTGTCTCTCAGCCACATGGCATCGATATCCCCTGTAATTACATAGGTATCTGGTTTTCCGTCGATTATTTCAAAATCGACTGTAGTATCTAATGTGTTTGGAAAACAGTTTTCGAATATCCATGCCAATTCAGGATTAGCAATTTGTTTTTTAATGCGGACAATGGCAGCTTCAATTGCTTTACTCGTAAATTTTCTTTCGGCAACTGGAGGTCTTTTCGAAACAAAATCTTTTAAAGGAAACTGAAAACTATCTGAATTGAACCCAAAAGCTTCTGTTTGAAGTGCTAATAATCCTGCTGAAAAAATGCCAGCGTTTTTTATAAATTTTCTACGTGACTGCATATCTTTTTATTTTGAAATTGAATAAGAATATGGGTACGAATCTTTTGTCGTACCTCTTTGTAAATTTGGTGAACTAACCATATCAAAGTATAATTCACCACCTTTTAAAAGCTCAAAATGATTGAGATAGTTTTTAGGATAAGCCGAATCTTGCCATTTTAATTCATTTACATATCGGCTGACATCAGAATTGTTAGGTGCGTTGATGATAAGTTGTTTTCCATCTTCGAACTGTAAAGTTGTTTTCTTAAATAATGGTGCTCCCAAAACATATTCGTCTGTTCCCGGGCAAACGGGATAAAATCCCAAAGCAGAGAAAATATACCATGCAGAAGTCTGTCCGTTATCTTCATCTCCGCAATAACCATCTGGAGTTGGTTTGTACAAGCGGTTCATAACTTCTCGTGACCAATATTGTGTTTTCCAAGGTTCGCCAGCATAATTGTACAAATAAATCATGTGCTGAATGGGCTGGTTTCCGTGAGCATATTGTCCCATATTCATAATCTGCATTTCGCGGATTTCATGAATAACGGCTCCATAATAACTATCATCAAAAATTGGCGGTGTTGTAAATACAGCGTCTAATTTTGCTGTGAAATTTTTCTCGCCTCCCATTAAATCAATCAAACCTTGAATATCGTGAAAAACGCTCCAGCTGTAATGCCAGCTGTTTCCTTCGGTGAAAGCATCTCCCCATTTAAACGGATTAAAATTCGCAGGAAAACTGCCGTCTTTATTTCGTCCGCTCATTAATCCTACTGACGGATTATAGAGTTTTTTGTAATTCAGCATTCGTTTTTCCAGCAGATTGATTTCTTTTTTCGGACGGTTTAATGCTTTTGCCAGTTTCCAAATCGTAAAATCATCATAAGCGTATTCTAAAGTTCGTGCCGCATTTTCGTTGATATTTACATCATACGGAACATATCCTAACGTATTGTAATATTGAACTCCTTTTCTACCAACTGCTTCCAGCGGACCTACATTATTGGCTCCATGTAATAAAGCTTCATATAAAGTATTGATGTCATAACCGCGTAAACCTTTCATATATGCATCTGAAACGACAGAAGCAGAATTATTTCCTACCATTACGTCTCTAAAACCAGGACTTGACCATTCTGGCAAAAATCCGCCTTCTTTATAATCGTTTATCAAACCTTCCTGCATTTCTTTGTTTACCGAAGGATAAACGAGGTTTAACAAAGGATATAAAGCACGGAACGTGTCCCAAAAACCAGTTCCAGCATACATATAACCTGAAAGAACTTTTCCGTTATACGGACTATAGTGCACTATATCGCCATCTTTATTGATTTCATATTGTTTTTGAGGAAAACAAACGGTTCTGTACAAACAAGAATAAAATGTTTTTAATTGCTCTTGGTTCGTATCTTCTACATTAATTCTTCCTAAAACTTTATTCCATTCCTCTTTTGATTTTGCTACAGTTTCTTCAAAAGTCGATGTGCCTAATTCGTTTTTTAGATTCAATTCTGCCTGTTCTGGATTTATGAAAGAAGAAGCTATTCTCACATTGACTTTTTCTCCTTTTTTGGTTTTAAAACCAATTACAGCTCCTGTATGCAGTCCTGATGCTTCTAATTTATCTTTGGTCAGGATTTTATCTGTCCATGTTGAATGGGTTAAAAACGATTTATCAAATTGTAAAACAAAATAGTTTTTGAAGTTTTGTGGCACTCCGCCGCTGTTTCGCGTTGTATAACCAATTACTTTATTTTCCGAAGGAATTATTTTGATATATGAACCTTTATCAAAAGCATCGATTACGATAGAAGATTGCTCATTTTCAGGAAAAGTAATTTGAAAATGTGCGGCTCTTTCGGTTGTTGTAATTTCGGTTGTAACATCATGATCTGCAAGATAAACGCTGTAATAATAGGGTTTTGAAACTTCTGCTTTATGACTGAACCAGCTTACGCGATCGTCTTCGGCAAAAGCCAATTTTCCTGTAACCGGCATAATCGAAAACTGACCGTAATCGTTCATCCACGGTGAAGGCTGATGCGTCTGTTTAAATCCTCTAATTTTTTCGGCTGTATAGGTGTAAGCCCAGCCATCGCCCATTTTTCCCGTTTGAGGCGTCCAAAAATTCATACCCCAAGGTCTGCAGATTGCAGGATACGTATTTCCGTTTGAAAGATTATGCAGCGATTGTGTTCCCATTAAAGGATTTACATACTCTACAGGATCTAAATTCTGTGCATTTAGGAAAAAACAGGACTGCAATATTCCTAAAAAAATTAAACTCTTTATTTTCATTTTTTTTTTGCTTTATGCTTTAAGCTTTGTCTAAATACCTACAAGGTTTTGAAAACCTTGCAGGAGTGTTGCTGAAAAATCTAAAATCTAAAATCAGAAATCTAAAATTATTGAGGTCTATCCTCTTTTTTAACTCCCCAAGTTGTTGAAGGTTTGTCTCCCATATACAATTTTAATTCTCCGCCTTTTACAATCATCTCATGTGTAATGTAAGATTTTGTATAGGGTTTTCCATTGTATTCCGCTTTTTGGATATAGATATTTGAAGCACTGTTATTAACTGCATTTATCGTAAAAGAAACCTCTTTTGTATGATGAATTACGGCTGTATTTACTAGCGGACTTCCCAAAACATAAATTCCGTTTGCTGGATTAACCGAATAAAATCCCATAGATGATAAAATATACCAAGCCGACATTTGCCCTAAATCTTCGTTACCACATAATCCGTCTGGTTTTACAGAATAAAATTTATCATCGATTTCACGAATTAATTTTGCTGTTTTCCAAGGCTGACCAACATATGCATACAAATACGGAATATGATGATTGGGTTCGTTTCCGTGTGCGTACTGACCAATCAAACCGCTGATATCTGGTGAAACGTCCTCACCTTCTACTTTATCCGTCAATAAGAAAAGTGAATCTAGTTTGGCGATAAATTTTTCTTCGCTTCCAAATAGTTCAATTAAACCATACGGATCCTGAGGCACCAACCAAGTGTACTGCCACGCATTTCCTTCGACATAATCGTCCTTACGGTGCGCTGATGAAAGCGGATTAAATGGCGTTCTCCAATTTCCGTTGGTTAATTTGCCACGCATAAAAGTGGTTTCTTTATCAAAATACTGTTTGTATAAATTGGCTCTTTTGGTAAAGTAATTATAATCGTCTGTTTTGTGTAAAGATTTCGCCATCAAAGCAATACAATAATCATCGATTGCATATTCTAAAGCATTTCCAACAGATTCTAATAATTTATCAGCAGGAATATATTCGAGTTTTTGAACATAATCCATTCCGTCTCGCGTTTGCATCGCTGTTTTTTTGATAGCTTCGTAGGCTAAATTGATGTCATAATCACGATATCCTTTTAAGTAAGCATCAACAATAACGGCTATAGAATGGTTTCCGTTCATGGTATTGGTTTCGTTGCCCATTAAATGCCAAACGGGTAATCTGCCTTGCTGTTCGTAAATCGCCAGAAACGATTTTACAATATCATTGATTTTTTCTGGCTGCGTAATCGTATATAATGGATGCAAGCCGCGATAAGTATCCCAAAGTGAAAAAGTGGTGTAGTTGGTGAAATTGGCTTTTTCATAGACTTTTTTGTCAGTTCCTCTGTAATCTCCGTTGGCATCATTAAAAATGGAAGGTGCAAACATGGTGTGGTACAACGAAGTATAGAAAACTTTCATTGTTTTTTCATCTGCTTTGATCTGAACTTTATTGAGTTCTTTGTTCCATTTTGAATCTGCTAATTTTACAACGGCATCAAAATTCCAATCTGGAATTTCTCCTTTTATATTGGCAGATGCATTTTCGGTACTTACTGGAGAAATTCCAACTTTTACTAGAATCTGTTTGTTTTTTAAGGTTTTAAAATCTAAAACCGCTTTTATTTTTAAGCCTTCTCCTTCAGTTCCTTTCACCACAGCAGTACTGTCATAAACCGCCATGTTGGTAATAGGTTCCGAAAATTCCATTGCAAAATAAACACGCTGATCTGAAGCCCAGCCTGTCGAATAACGATATCCTTCAATTTTGGTTTCGCTGATTTTTTTAATGAACGTTTTTACAGGTCTGTCCCAGCCAATTCCGTCGGCAAGATCAATTAAAATATGTGAATCGTTTGTGTTTTCGAAAGTGTATTTATGAAAACCAACTCTTTCGCTGGCCGTTAATTCGGCTTTGATTTTATATTTATCTAATAAAACGCTGTAATATCCAGGTTTGGTTACTTCATTTTTATGAGAGAAATACGAACCATAACCGTTTACCATGTCTTCTTTTGTTCCCTTAGTCAAACCGACTTTTCCGCTGACAGGAAGCACCAAAATATCATTTAAATCGCCAATTCCGGTTCCGCTTAAATGCGTGTGTGTAAAACCTAAAATGGTATTACTGGCGTAGTTGTAACCGCTGCACCAATCCCAGCCTTCAAAAATATTTACAGGACCAAGCTGAACTGCTCCAAAAGGAACATTCGCACCCACAAATACGTGACCGTGACCTGCAGATCCGATAATGGGATCGACGTATTGTGTGTAATTTGTCTGTATTTGTTTGTCTTTTTTCTTCTGTGAATTTATAGGATTCACAAAAATCAGGTTTAAAGCTAAAATGCAGCCAAGAGCAATTCTATTGTATTTTTTAACCATTTTGTTTGTTTTTATTATTTCAATGTAAATCAATAATCAAAAAAAGATTTAAACGATTTACGTATTTTTTAATCACCTTACGGAGACACACTGCGATGCGCCTCTACGGAAAACCTTTGTCAATTGTAATAACCTCTCAATAAACAATAAAATCCAATTTTCATAAGGAGACGCACTGCGGTGCGCTCTACAGAAAACCTTTGTTCCTCTGCACCTTTGCCCCTTTGAACCTCTTATTTATTTCTTTCCAAAACGTCAAACAAAGAATAAATCTTAATTTCAGATTTCGTTATTTTTCCTTCAAATGAAATTGTTTTTTTTTCTCCCGTCGCTAAATCAAAATAATTATCGCTCCATTTTCCTGTGTATCCTTTGGCTGAAATACAAATATATTTAGCCTCTTTTTCTGCTTTTAAGACAATTTTATTTCCTTTTATCTGCCAGCTTATTTTCGGATTTTCTAGTTTTAAATTTATCGGACGCGTCAAATCAATTTCTGGTTTTATATCATCTCTGTACGCTTCTTTTATGGCATACCAAGCAGCTTTCGGTTGTCGGTTCTCATAATCCGAAATACTCCAGCTTGCGACCGGCCAGCAGTCGTTTAACTGCCAGACTAAAGTTCCCATATTATAAGGTGCTTTTGAACGGTGAATACCTACAATATTTTTTATGGAACAATAATGCATACATTGGCTCAAATAGGCATAATCTTCCAAGTTCATCTTTTTTATTTTAGAGGCATCAATGAAATATCTACCGAGATAAGAGTCTAATTTTTCAAAACCTTTCCCTGCTTTTAAATGTACTTTTAATACATCTGAATATAAATGACGGTCTTCTTCTGAAGTGAAACTTTCGACTGAAGCATAATTCGGGAAAGACAACATTCCATATTCGCTTACAAAACGTCCGGTTTTCGTATTGGTTTCTTCAATATCCTTCAATCCCCACCAAATTCCCCAATAATGACTGTCACCATTTGTAACACTTTTATCTTTAGACCAATGATACAAAGGCGATGAACTTAAATAAGGGCGTTTATCATCAACTTCTTTCACCCATTTCGGAATACTATCGTGAAACAAACGCGTATAATCTTTCCATAAACGAATAGAATCCTGCTTTGAGATTTTGAAGCTTTTCATCCAGCCCCAGTTTTTAAAAGCTTCATCTGATTCGTTATTGCCACACCACAAAACAATACTTGGATGATGACGCAGACGTTTTACTTGATATTGAACTTCTTTTTTTACATTATCAAAAAAAGCATTGTCTCCAGGAACCATCGTGCCTGCAAACATAAAATCCTGCCAAACGTTTATTCCGTATTTGTCGCACAAGTCGTAGAAATAATCATCTTCGTAAACACCCCCGCCCCAAACACGAAGCATATTCATATTGGCCTCTTTGGCTAAAGCAATTACTTTTTCGTATTCTTTTTTGGTTACACGCGAAAGAAAGGCATCTGACGGAATATAATTCGCTCCTTTCATATAAACTGGTTTTCCATCAATCTTAAAATAAAAAGAGCGACCTAAACTATCAGGTTCTTGTATTAGTTCGATCTTTCGATTTAGGACATATGGTTGTTCAGGAGTCTTTTCGTCATAAGCTTCTAATCGAGGAATTTTGGTAATGCCGCAGGTTGTAAATTTTGGCCCCCAATCCCAACCGAAATGATATTGGGCTTTGCGTACATAAGCGCGCGGATTGTCTGGAATGACAAATGGATACTCTTTTTTGGCCAATGAATCGACAACATTTTGTGCCGATTGAAATACGATCCGTAAATCGTTATTTCCTGATTTCAAAACTTTTTTAACATCAACACGCCATTGACGAAACATATTATCGGCTTTTAAAACCAGCTGATTGTTTACATATATTGAGGCATAAGTATCTAATCCGTCAAAAACTAATTCTGTGTTTTTCTTTTTTAGTATGGAAGCTGTCGCCTGAAAAGTTGTTTTGTATTCCCAATTTTTTCGTTCAATCCATTGTAGTTTTTTTTCGTTGTCTTTATAAAATGGATCTGGTATTAATTTGTTCTTTAATAAATCAGTATGAATTTCTCCGGGAACGCTGGCCGGATACCATTTTTGAGTTTTTTCTTCTCGGTAACTCCAGTTATTTTTTAAATCAACATTCTGAGCCAAAACTTTTGATGAAAAGCCAGCCAGAAAAATGCCAATTAAAAGATAGAGTTTTTTGTTGTAAATCATTGTATTGTATAACAGTTAAAGCTTTTTCTTAAGTACAAAAGAAAGAGCAATTTACTAATTTGGCAGTTAAGAGAAGGAACGGACGTACAATTATTCCTTCTCTTTGTTGGATTGTATTGACTGTTAATAACTCAAAAAATCTTCAGTAATATTTTTCCTTAATCTGCCATATTCTTTATTTTCTATTTTGGTTTAATTTGTTTCTTTTTTAAACCGAATTATCAATACAATAAAACATTCCAATTATTTGGATTTGTGTTTCCTTTATGAAATCCCTTCTTTTTCAGCACTGGCACTCTTTGTCACTGCGAAAAAAAAGACATTCAACATTCTAAATCCTTTTTTCTAAATGTTTTTTTAATTGATAAAAGATTTAAAAATAAGCCGGGTATCAGATTACCCGACTTATTCTAACTAACCAACCTAATTTAAAAATTATTTATCCCACCAGATTCTAGTGGTCATTAAATCTAAACCTTGACGTTGAATGGCTTCTTTAAAATTAGCCGCATTGGTAATCAATTCTGACTGATCGTAAATTAATCTTCTTGGAATTGTACCGTTTGTTTCTCCAGTTGGATCATTTACAGGAACTAAAACTGGGTAACCTGTTCTTCTGTATTCTGAAAATGCTTCGAAACCATTGAATAACAATACAATCCATTTTTGAGTAATGATTTGTTCAATTTTTTGAGCTTCTGTTCCAGCAGATTTAAATGGATATGTTGTAATGTAAGTGTTATATTCTGCTGGTGTAACTGCAGGCACTTTATCGCCAAAAATCGTTAAAATGTTCATCGCTGCTCTTACTCCGTTTTCATAATACGTTTGTGCTGATCCGCCAACGTTCCATCCTTTTACAGATGCTTCTGCCAATATAAATTGAACTTCTGCAAATGACATAATCAAAGTTGGAGCATCTAAACGTAGTACTGTAGAGGTATTGGGATCTGAGAAAACTTTTTTATCTCCTCCTGGAAATTCTTTAGCATCATTTGCAAGTCCTTGCTGACTTGCAGGATTGTTATCGCCTGTCGCTTCAATTTTGGCATAAATTCTTAAACGTGGATCGTTTGTATTTTTCAATAAATCAATAAAAGTTTTACTGAATTTTATGTTAGATTCTCCTCCGTTCAAATCATTTCGTACCCATGAAGAAGTAATTGGATTGGTTTTAACTCCCGCTGGACCTGCATCATGTTTTAAAACAAGACTATCATCGTTTGAAGTAAATACACCTTTTGAATACGCTTTTTCTACATATTCTTTTGCTTTCGCAGGATTTACTTTCGACAAACGCATAGCTACTCTTAACATCAGCGAGTTTGCTAATTTTTTCCATCTTGCCACGTCTCCTTGGTAATATAAATCGGCACTGCCTACAAAACCTTTTCCGGCATCTAAAGCCGTACCCGCTTCATCAAGTTCTTTTAAAAGGTCATTATAAATCGCTTCCTGAGTATCATATTTCGGGTTGAAAATATTTCCGTTATATCCTTTTACAGCTTCAAAATAAGGAACTTCACCATACGTATCGGTTAACTTCTGGAAAAGAAAAACTTTCATAATACGACACGCCTGAATCATGTTTGAATTTTCAGGACCTTCTGGTATAACCGACATTAATTGGAAAATTTGATTTAAACCTTTTCCGTAGGTTTCTCCAAAAAGTGCCGCTGAATATTCAGAAGAATAGGTGTATTTTGAACCTGGTCCGCCTAATGAAGAAAAGTGCTGTACGATTTGTGCTGCGTATAAATTATTTCCTCTGGTGTTAGAGAAATCCTGTCCGTCTACATAAATCTCTGCTAATGTAAACATTGATTTTAAAGCTGGATCTGTTAACGCATTTGGATTCTTATTCATTTCTTCGAATCCTTTGTCGCATGAAGCCAATGTCAAAGCACCAACTACTGCAATACAAAATATTTTTATATATCTATTTTTCATCTTTACTAGTATTAGAATTTAACATTAAGTGTTAAACCATAGTTTCTGGTCAATGGCATAGAAGCTCTTTCCATACCTTGTGCATTACTATTTGAATAATTTGATTCAGGATCGATATTAGGAACTTTATCATAAATCGTCCATAAATTATGAGCAGAAAATGCTAAACTGATCGATTGAAATGGTGTTTTCTCTAAATACATTTTCGGAAAATTGTAAGCGAAAGAAATTGCTCTTAGTTTCACAAAGTCAGCATCGTAAACAAAGTTTGACGTAACATCACTATAACTTCTCCAGTAGTTGTATGCTGAAACTGTTTGATTAACAGCATTTCCATTTGCATCTTTTCCTGAAACAGCAATACCGCCTTCACGACCCGGAAGTGTAATTTCTGATAATCCGTAACGAGTTCCTAACTGATTGGTTGCTGAATAGATTTCACCTCCAAATTTAGCATCAACAAATACTGAAAGTGTAAAGTTTTTATATGAGAAATCATTTGAAAGTCCCATTGAAGTTGGCGCAACACCTTGTCCTGCAATGATTAGATTTCCTCTTAAGAATCTTCCGCTCGAATCTAAAATAATATTTCCTTGCGCATCTCTTAAATAATCGTAAGCTTTAATTACTCCAAATGGCTGTCCTTTTTCTAAAACTACGTTAGCTCTTCCATCTCTATTTCCTTCAAGAGATTTTGTGGTGATTTTATCCGAAAGGTTTAAAACTTCACTGTCATTATACGCAAAATTATATCCTACGCTCCAAGAAAAGTTTGGTGTTTTAATGGCTTTATAATTAATAGCAAACTCCACCCCTTTGTTTAAGATTTCACCCACATTGATTTTTGTTGTTCTATAACCAGAAGCCTGAGAAACGTCAGCATCGGTAATATCGTTTGTTGTTTTCTTGTAGTAAAAAGTCAAATCTGTACTTAATCGGTTATTGAAGAACGTGTTTTCAAAACCAAACTCAATAGTACTTACGTTGTACGGTTTTAAAGTTCTATTTGGAATTGTTTCTCCGTTAACCCCTAAAATTGGCTGTCCTAAAGAATCCGTTTGTCCATCAGGAATTGTATACGTCAATGCTAATGCATACGCTTCAGGAAGTGCTCCTCCTACGTTACCCCAGCCTACTCTTAATTTACCGTAAGTAATCCATTCTGGTAATTTGATAATTTCAGAGTAAATTAAACTTGAACTTACAGAAGGATAAAAAGTTGTATTATTGGATGGGTCTAATGTTGAGAACCAATCCTGACGTCCTGTTAAACTTACATACAAGAAATCTTTGTATCCAATATCAGCAGAATAAAAAAGAGAGTTTACTTCGCTTTCTGAGAATAATTTTTCTGTTTTATCAGGCTGTGTGTTGGCATAGAAATATTTGAATGGAACAATAAAGTTGTTTCCTTTCATTTTGATACCGCTGTAACGGTTGTGCTGACGGTTGGCACCAATGAAAGCATCAAGTGAAAGATTTTTTACAATATCGCCTTTGTACCCTAAAAATCCTGAAGCATTTACCTCAGAACGAGTTTCGATTCTGTTTTCGATAGATCCACCCGGACTGTAATTAATTCCTGTAGGTTCTATTTCAGTATATTCATAATTAATATCATCAATTCCAAGCACAGCTTTTGCATAAATCTTATCTGTAATGTTGTAGTTCACTTTTGCAGAACCAATAAAGCGCTTTCTAAGATCATCATTTAGGGGTGATTTTGTAGCGAAATATGGATTTGTGTGATACACGTTTGCACCTAAGAAATCTTCTTCACCTCCGTTTGCATCATACGGGTTGCTCAACCATCTAATGTCACTTCCTGGTGTCATGAAAGTAGTTGGGAAAGAAGGGTTTCTTGGAGAATCGTTTAGATAAGGTCTGTTATGACTTTTCTCTGAAATATACTGAGCATTGCTCTCAATACTGATTCTTTTATTTGGAGCCGAATTTAAACTCAAAGCCACGTTATTTCTTCCGAAAGTTGTTCCTGGCATAATCGATTCATCTTTAGTATTTCCGAAAGACAATCTGAAGTTTGTTGTTTCATTTCCACCTGAAATTGCCAATGTATTGCTGAAAGAATATCCAGTTCTGTAGAAATTTTCAACATTGTCTTTTCCATAAGGTTTGTATGGTCTTGTAGCACCATCAAGTGATAATGAACTTGTTCCGTCATATTTATCACCCCAAGCAAAATAATACGAATCTCTTAATTCTTGTAAGTTCGTAAATCTTTTAGGTACACCGTTTGCATCTGGCGCTCCAGCACCGTACTGATCCTGCCAGTTTAATAAACTTGCTGGTGTATTAAAAGTTGAGTTTGTACTGAAATCTACTCCAATTCCTGTTCCGTTTTTCCCCTTTTTAGTTGTAATCAAGATAACACCATTTGATCCTCTGTATCCATAAAGAGCAGAAGCAGCACTACCCTTTAAAACTGAAATCGAAGCAATATCGTCTGGGTTGAAAGATGACATACCATCACCTTTATCGGCACCTCCCCACATTCCGGCATTTCCTTGCTGTGTATTGTCAATAGGGATTCCGTCTACAACATACAACGGCTGGTTCAGTCCAGATGCCGAAGTAGCTCCACGAATTACAACACGGCTTGAACCTGATGGTCCAGTTACTGGCGCAGAAACGTTAACACCGGCAATTTTGCCCTGCAAAGCATTTCCTAAGTTGATTTCTTTATTTTTAGTCAGTTCCTCGCCTTTTAATTCTCCAACGGCGTATCCCAGACTTTTCTTTTGTTTTTTTACTCCAAACGAAGTTACCACTACGTCTTTTAATTCCTGTCTGTTTTCAATTAATACAACAGAAACTCTTGTTTCATTCTCCTGAAGCACTACTGATTTGGAATCAAATCCAATAGAAGATACATTCAGAGTAACTTTACCTTCGGGAACATTCATTCTAAATCGCCCTTCGGCATCTGTAATAGCACTAAATGGTTTTCCCTGAACTTCTACCGTTGCGGCAACAATTCCCTTGTTTTCTGCATCAGCTACTATACCGGTTATCAATCGATTTTGCGCCACAGCACTTAAGCTGCTCAGCAATACCAGTCCTAACACTGCTAATATTCGTTTCATAAGCATTCTTTTTGGTTATTTGTTTTTGATTTGTGTTTGTGTTTGTGTTTGTTTTTTTCTGCTTTAAATAATTAATAAAATTTGAACTTGATTCTCAATAAAAACCTTTTCTAAAGTGTGAATGATTCTCTAAAAAACACTACTCTATATGGGCTTTATTATTTTTATAAGCTTTGAAATTTAGAAGCGTAAATCCACTAAAATCAAGGCTTTGTTTTACTAAAACGTTTTAGTAAAATGAGCAAAAAAAAGCCGTAACTTCTTTTCTCATTTCTTTATTTTTTCTGCTAAATGATCTGTAAACTTAAACCGACTCTCTCACAATTAAAGATCCTTTTTTGAGCACTTTTTCGACTTTAAAATCTTCCAGACTTGTCATTTGACTCATTAACAGCTGAATCGATTTAACAGCGATTTCTTCTATGGGCTGGGCAACAACTGAAATGGTCGGTGTATACATTTTAAAACTATCGTGATCGTCAAAACTAATCACGGCTATATCATCGGGAATTTTATATTTCAAACTTTTAAAAGCTTGAAGACCTGCAAGACCTAAATAATTTGCCAGAAATAATACGGCATCAATTTCTGGTCTTTCCTCAAAAAAACGTATGATCGAATCGATTCTGTTTTTTTCATTACTGTGATAATCCAACAGCAGTGTATAATTTTCGTTATAGTTTCCTTGCTCCTTCAATGCTTCGACGTAACCTTTTTCACGTAATTTCATCTGAATCATTCCAGATTTATTATTTACCACTGCAATGTTTTTATATCCTTTCTCAAGTAAAAATTTCACTGCCGCATACGACCCTTCGTAATTATCCATCACGACGTGGCTTACTTTTTGGTTGGCAAAATAACGGTCGATCAGTACCACCGGTTTTTGTATTTTTAAAAGATGGCTTATTGTTTTCTCTAAATTTTTAGTGGGTGTAATAATAAAACCTTCAACATTAGCCTGTAAAAGACTCTGCACTAATTCTTCAGAACGGTTATTATCATCACCCGTACTACAATAAAAAACTCGATAATCAATACTTTTCGCTTCGTCTTCAATTACCCGTGCCAAGTCAGCAAAGAACTGATTTGAAATATCTTCAACAATTAGCCCAATAGATCTGGTTTTTCCAGTACGCAGACTACTTGCAATCATGCTGGGTTTGTATTGTAATTTTTGGGCAACATCCTGAACTTTTTTGATAACCGCAGGACTGATTGCCATTTTTTCGCCCTTTCCATTGATTACAAAAGATACGGTCGATATCGAAACCTGCGCTTTTGTAGCAATATCTTTAATTGTAATCTTTTTCATCGGGTATATAAACTATAAGTGGATATTTTATTACATCGCAAATATATGCAAACCAAACTTACAAAATCGTTTTAGTAAAATTTATTTTTAATTAAATGTTATTTTTATGCCAAAATAAAGTGAAATTATCAATAAATACAGGTTTTTACACTCTTATTGTCATTTTGACTTTTTACAGCGTTTCTATTGGTTTTATGCAGATTTGATGGGTTTTTGATGTGGAAGTTTGCATATTCAGCAATATTTATTTTTAAAAAAAATGCCAAAAAATTATATTTCTTAACACACTAATAGCATCTAAATAGTCATAATTTAATTATGTGCTGACCAATAAAAAAAGCTTCAGGATTTTAAAAAATCCTGAAGCTTTTTTATATGATTATGCGTTGAAACAAAATTTAAATTACGCCCATTTTCTGCATTAAGAAAGTGGCACTTTTATTTTTACAAATACCGTTTCGAAGTTTGTAATCAAAGTATAATTCATTATTTTGAATTTCGACTTCAAAACACTGATTGGTTAAAATATCTGGATACTCATTAGTGGTTAGACAAACTTCAATATCGTGTGTAGCAATCGCACCAACTGCCTTTTTTGCAATGATTTTTTTCACGACTTCAATAGTTCCGTTTCGTTTGTCATCAGAATTTGTTCCTCTCAAAATTTCATCCAGAAGAACAAAAGCGGGACGTTCTTCCAAAACATCCATAATTTGTTTTAAACGTTTAATTTCAGCAAAGAAATACGACTCGCTGTCGGCCAAAGAATCCGATAATCGCATTGAAACTAAAACTGGAAGTGGATGTATTTTAGCTTCTGAAGCACAAACAACTGAGCCAATTCCGCCCAAAACCATATTAATTCCAAGACTTCTTAAAAAAGTACTTTTTCCAGACATATTCGAACCTGTTAAAATCATATACGATTGCGGGTAAAAATCAACAGTATTCCCTACCCTGCCATTCGGATTTAGTAACGGATGACTTAAATTTTTAAAACCGATTTTATAGTCTGAATTGATTTCTGGGAAAACAAAATCAGGATTATTATAGGCTAAATTGGCAAGACTGTTCAAGGCTTCAAATTCACCTAAAATATTAATCCAGTTTTCAAGTTGATCAGAATAGTCCTTTTTCCATTTTAAAAGTGCTCTAAGAACATGCAGATTGAACAAGAATGAACCGTTAAAAACAATTGCAGTTACAAAATTGCTTATGGTATCCATTCTTGAAAATAATTCTGACAATTGTTTTAAATGCGAACTTGCCGAGTCGTTTTTAAAAACAAGCTGTTTTTGAAGTGTAATTAATTTTTCTGATTCAAAGTTTTCAGATTCTATTTTCTGAACTAATAAACTGTACTGTTTAATGATTTTGTCGACATTATCTGCTTTTGCAATTTCAGATTGAATTCGTTTTAAAGCTCTTCCTAAAACAGCCAGATTAGCAATAAAAATATACGTTAAATACGATAAAAAAATAGCTTTTGAAGTGATGAAATAAGCTGCTAAAACACCAAAAAAAGCGGTTGGAAGAATAATAGATAGTGCAGTTAAAACTTTAGGTAAAGAATTGTTTTGAAATGATTTCCAATGTACTATAGAATCATAAGCATTTTTTGTGTCAGAACTGACAATGGCAAGGGATTGAAAATCCTGGCGCCAATCAATTTTCTTTGCTAGTTCAGCAATGGCTTTTTGATTTTTTAAAATTTCATCGTTTGAAAATTGATGCAATAATGTATGAGCTAACGTCCTTTTTCCAATAAAAGTTGCGGTTCGATTTAGATTTTGAAATAAAGAATGTTCTCCAAAAATATCGAGATCATAAGCGTAGGGATGATGGAAATCGTTAAACTCGATTCCGTTTTCAAATGACAGTTTTCCTCTTTTCAGATAAGCGATTTCGTCTTCGTTTATTTTCAAGATTGCTTTTGTCAATTCTCTCTTAAATGAAAGTCTGGAATGTACTCTCATTAAAAAAAGAAAACCAGCAAAAGATAGAAAAGCAAATCCGGCGTAGCTTATTTCATTAGTCTTGATGTAATAAAACAACATTGACAAACAAAGAAATATGCTTAAAAGCCTTAAAATACTAATGCTGTTGTATCTTTTACTGATTTCTGTATATGTTTTCGAAAAATGCTCGACTTTACTTTGGTAGATATCCATTTTATAATTTTAATGAATCACAAATATAAGTTTTACACTTTCAAAACAAGAATTTACTTCTATCTGATTTCTAACTTTCATGCATTACCAAAACGGGAATTGAAACTTCTTTGGCTATCTTTTTAGTAAAACTTGAATCAAAGATTGACTCAAAAAATGATCGTTTGTGTGTAATAGTGGTAAGAATATCAATGTCTTTGTATAGAATAAAATCAAGAATGGTTTCTTTCACCTCGTCACTAGGAAGCACCAGGAATTCTACATTATCAGTAGCAAATTCTTTTTCCCATTCTTTAATCGTAGCATCCGTAACATCAGTTCCGGAAGACTTTACATATAAACTTTTGACTTTAGCATCCATCTTTTTAGCAATCTTCAGGATTCTGCGAAGTACTTCTTTATCTTTTTCACGATAACGGGTTGTAAAACCTATAGTTTTAACTTTCTTAAATTTAGCATCAGCTGGCACGCATAATACTGGCACTTTTACTTCTGAAATCACCGAATTGGTATTAGATCCTGTGAAAAACTTCGTCCAGTCTGAAGCGCCTGTGGTACCCATGATAACAAAATCAATCTGGTCTTCTTCTACTGCATTTCGAAGGTTATAAATGAGGTCACCATCCATTAAACGGTGTTTTATTACAATATCATCAAGCTTTCTTTCGGCAGCAATAGTTCGGAGTTTCGGAATTTCGTCTTTGAACATTTCAAATTTCGCCAGTTCGATTGAACTGTAAATTGAAGCGTAATTTTCTGGAAAAAACTGACTGTCATAAACCGGAATCTCAAATGTATGAAGTAAAACCAGTTCGGCTTTGACAATTTTTGCAAATTCTAAAGCATGTACAAAGGCATTTGTAGCGGCTTCAGAAAAGTCTGTAGGGAATAATATCTTTTTCATTTTATTTCAGATTATAGGTTTCTTACTCAAATTTAATCATTCTAAATGCAAAAGAAACTGACAATTATCAGGATTTTAACACTTAATGATTTCTTAATAAAGTTACGGATAATTCTGAAATTTAACCAGATTCAAGGGCTTTATCACGTTATTCCTTTTTCATACCTTTGCAGCATGATAAATCAAGATTCTATAGTTGCATTGGCCACACCGTCTGGAGCGGGAGCTATTGCTATCATCCGTATCTCGGGAGCTGAAGCGATTTCTATTGGAAATTCGGTTTTTAAATCCATCAAAAACAAGGATTTAACCAAACAAAAAACGCATACACTGCATTTAGGTCATATTGTTGATGATGCTAAAATTCTGGATGAAGTTCTCGTTTCGGTTTTTAAGGGGCCTAACTCCTATACCGGCGAAGATACGATTGAAATTTCTTGCCATGGATCTACTTACATTCAACAGCAGATTATTCAATTGTTATTGAGAAAAGGCTGTAGAATGGCTGATGCAGGAGAATTTACACTAAGAGCCTTTTTGAACGGAAAACTAGATTTATCGCAGGCAGAAGCTGTTGCTGATTTGATTTCTTCAGATAACGAGGCTTCTCACCAAATCGCCATGCAACAAATGCGCGGCGGATTTAGTAATGAAATTGCCAAATTACGCGAAGAACTTCTGAATTTTGCTTCTCTTATAGAGCTTGAACTGGATTTTGCTGAAGAGGATGTAGAATTTGCAGACCGCATTCAGTTTCATGAATTATTAAACCGAATTGAATTTGTTTTAAAACGTCTGATTGATTCTTTTGCGGTTGGGAATGTTATTAAAAACGGAATTCCGGTTGCTATTGTTGGCGAGCCGAATGTGGGTAAATCTACTTTATTGAATGCTTTGCTTAATGAAGAGCGTGCTATTGTTTCTGACATTGCTGGAACAACGCGTGATACAATTGAAGACGAACTCGTAATAGGCGGTGTTGGTTTCAGATTTATCGATACGGCTGGTATTCGCGAAACTAAAGACGTTGTAGAAAGCATCGGAATTAAAAAAACATTTGAAAAAATAGATCAGGCACAAGTGGTCATTTATCTTTTTGACGGTTTGAAATTCAAAACTTCAAGCTCAGAATTTGTTTCGGAAATTGAACAGATTAAAAATAAGTATCCCTTGAAACCGCTGATTATTGTAGTTAACAAAAAGGATATTTTATCTGAAGAAGAAGTTTCGAACATTACCAGTCAGCTTACTGATTTAAATGCAATACTACTTTTAATTTCGGCAAAACAAAAAATTGGTGTTGAAGATTTGAAAAACCAGCTGCTTTCATTTGTAAATACAGGAGCGCTTCGAAATAACGAAACAATCGTTACTAATACAAGACATTATGATTCTTTACTTAAAGCGCTTGATGAAATTCAAAAAGTAAAATTTGGTCTTGAAACAAACCTTTCAAGTGATTTAATTGCATTGGATATTAAAGAAGCTTTATACCAATTTGGCTTGATTACTGGTCAGGTTTCTAATGACGAATTACTGGGAAATATCTTCGCTAATTTCTGCATCGGAAAATAGAACTATAAATTTAGAATGCTTACCTAAATCAAGTTCTATTTTTTTTGCTTTTTGTCAGAGTAACAGTAACTATAGCTATAGTTCTTTGATTAGAATATTGCGAAAGTATACTTTGTCTCCGTGATCTTGTAACGCTATCCTTCCTTTTTTAAAGGTTCCAAATTCAGGCCATCCTGCAAATTTACTATCTGCAATGCGCTTTTGAAAAGCCGCGTCCCAAAGCACTGTTTCTACTACAATAACTCCATTTAGGATAAAAGTTAAGTTTCCATTCTTGCTGATAATTTCAGCTGTATTCCATTTACCGGTTTCTCTCACTGGTTCTGATCTGCTCTGGATTAAATCGTACAAATCTCCTGCGCGGTGTTTTTTAATTTTTCCATCAGGATGGGTTTCATTATCAAGGATCTGCATTTCCAAACCGGTACTATATGTATTTTGATATTTTTGCGCATTTTCGTTGATATAAAAAATAATTCCGCTGTTACTGCCTTTTTCTGTTTTCCAATCTAATTTTAAATGGAAATTTTGAAATTCAGCATCCGTTACCAAATCTCCGCCCTGCCCATTAACTGCCGCTTGAGGATCAAAATACAGTATGCCGTCTTGTGCTTTCCAGCCTGATCCTGCAGCAGTTTTTCCGTAAGAATGCCAGCCTGCTGTTGATTTTCCATCAAAAAGAGCTTTAAAATCTTTTTGTGCCTCAATTGTTCCTATACATATTAAACTTAGTAAGACTGCTAACTTTTTCTTCATTTTTATAATTCTTTATTTATTACTAACTATTTAATTATTTCTTAAAAGCTTCTTTTGATACAGCTCCTATATTTAAAACTGCTTTTTCTATTATAAAGATCCTAAAAAACATTGGTAATAACACAAAAATCTGCTAGTGGGTATCGAGTTCGACTTCACCTCCATTTTTAAAAAGGTCATGCGAAATAAAATAGCTATTGTTTAGCTTTCCATTGATCTTGATAGCTTTCAGATTTCTTCTTTCTGAGTTATTTCTAATTCTGAGCTTTTTCCCAGATGGCATGATCCAAAGCACCTCCTTAAAAATTGGAACGGTAACAAGGTATTCTGGATCAGCTGGTGACAGCGGATATAGTCCTGACGCACCAAATACATACCAAGAAGACATTTCACCAGCATCATCCATTCCTGACATGGCTAATTTTTCAGGTCCTATTCCGTACATGGTTTCCAAAATTTCGTCAATCCTTTTTTGTGATTTTTCAGGTTTATCTACAAAATAATACGAAAACGGCGCTTCGTGATCTGGCTGGTTTCCATGACAGTATTGGCCAATAAAACCTGAAAGATTCCATGCAATATAATCTGGATTCCACGGTTTGGTAAAAAACTCGTCCAATTTTTTTTCAAAAGCTTCTGCTCCTCCATACAAATCAACAAGTCCTTTCATATCATGAGGCGCAAAAAACGAAACCTGCCATGCATTGGCTTCGCGGTACATATATTCATAATACGGAAATTCAGGATTAAAAGGAGTAATCCAATTGCCATTTTCGAGTCTGCCACGCATAAAGGCTGTTGATGTATCAAAAACATTTGCATAGTTTTTTGAACGTTTCATCAGATCATTATAATGCATTTCATCATTCATTTCTTTTGCTAAAAGCGCCAGCGAATAGTCATCATATGCATATTCCAGTGTTTTTGTTACGCCGGCATTTGCTTTAGTTTCCAGAGTCGGATTTTTTATATCCTGCTCAGGAACATATCCTTTGGCAATATATTGTGCAATATGAGGTCTTGTGCCTCCTTCTTTATAAGCATTGTTGAGTAACAGTTTGTAGGCTTTTTTTACATCATAATTTCTAATTCCTCTCATGTAAGAACCTGCAATAAAAGAAGCAGCATGGTCGCCATGAAAAAAGGTTGGGATAAAGTTTTTAATCTCTCCCAAATTAATCAGAGAGCTGATTACATCACTTGTAACCTCGGGTGAAATTAGGCTTAAAAGAACCAGTTTATTTCGGTAATCGTCCCAAAGTGAAGGCAGTGTATAATAACGGTAGTTCTCTTTTCTCACTTTTCCAGCTTCATCGATAAACTGGCCGTTGACATCACTTCGTAATGCTGGCCAGAGAAATGACCTGTACAGCATGCTGTAAAACATCACGTTCTGTTCTTTCGTACCTCCTTTTACCTGAATTTTCGACAACAGATTTTCCCATTCTGTACTTCCTTCCTCAAAAACTTTTGCAAAAGTTTTATCAGCTGCTTCAGCTTTGAGGTTTTCTTTTGCATTGTCAATACTTACAAAGGATAAAGCTATTTTAACGGTTACAGATTTTGTGCCTCCATCTTTAATATGAACCAAAGCATAACCGCCATTTTTTGCCTTATTTTGCACATCAATGGTGTCAATTGGACTGCTGATTGTGGCGTAAAAATATATTTTTTCATCACCTGTTCTTTGATAACCGGTTACTACACCGTTATTTTCCTGATTAATCTGCCAGTCGTCTACATGATTATTGGCACGACCGAGATCAAAAAGCACACTTCTGTTTGTATTCTCATTAAAAGTATATTGATGTATGCCGCAGTGCAGAGTGGACGTTAATTTTACATGGACATTGTAATCTTTTAAATATACTTCATAATAGGCTGGACTTGCTTTTTCTTTAGAATGGCTGAAAGATGATTTAAAAGGAAATGAAGCTTCTCCCGAAACTGGAAGCAGCGGGATATGGCATAAATTCCAATGCCCTTTATTAGTATGGGTGAATCCAAAAATCTCAGTATCCTCATATTGATATCCAGCTCCAGATCCGTATTTTGTAATCGGACTCAATTGAACCATTGCATTGGGAACTGATGAACCGGGAAATACGAGACCCGCCCAAACCCTCATATCTGAAGGCGGGATATAACCAATAATTTTTGTATCGAGTAAGGGTGCTGTTCCAATAAATGGATTGACAAGAGCTGTATATTTTCCTGCTGCGGGGCCTCCTCCAGCTTTCTGAGCTGTTATATTCAGACCCATCAGAAAAATTGTAATTACTGTACAGAGTATTTTTATTTGTAATTTCATAATTCTAAAAAATAAAATCAGTTACATTATAAGTGCTCAAACGGAACTTATAATGTAACTATCTTCTTAAAGCAAGCGGTACTATTTCCAAGTATACAAATTAGAAGGAAAAATGCTTGTTTCTATTTAAGATTGATTTTAATAAATACTCCTAAATTGATGGGAATACACTAGTTCTTTTCATGTTATTTGAAGAAAATTCAACCGAAAGTCCATCTCCGTAATTTTCTTGAAAATATTCCAGACGAATTGGTACAAGTCCTTTTTTTAAGGTGATCTCCGATTTTTTTTCATCAAAACCATGCAGTCCGTCATTATCAATCAGCAGTTTATTATCAATATAAAGTTTACTTCCGTCATCTGAGGCTGCATAAAAAGTGTATTTTCCATCTTCTGGAATGTTTATAAATCCGTTGTACACTATGCCATAATTATTGGAATCGTGTTTAATTTTGTTCAAATCAAAATCAGGAGCAAATCCTTTTTCAATCGGGGTCAGTTTACTGAAATCGGGAATTTTATTCCATTTTCCTTTGTATAAACTGTAATTTAAACCTGTTTTTTTATTGTAAAATATCTTTGAAACAACAGAACTATTTGAACCTTCACCCGCTGGAACAGCAATAGCGTTTACACGAGCCGGCACCGAAACTTCAAATGCTTTGGTGTAAAGCTGTGAATTACGTGTTGGCACTGAACCATCTGTTGTGTAGTATATTTTATCGGTTCCTTTTGGAACAAATTCTACTTTGGCTTTTGTATCGGATTGTAATTCTGCTGATTCAGCTGCAAATTCAGGTCTTTCTGCAATTTTGCCATACATTTTAAGCAGTTCATAATACGGTCTGTACACTTTATTGGCTTCGCTTACTCCTTGAATAGTTAACAATGCATTGTTCCAGCGATTCGAAAATCCATCAATTTGTTTTTTAATATCGTTGATGTTGTATTCTATATTTTGCCCAAACTGAGAAAGCGACATAATTTCAAATGGGCTGAATAATCCGTCATTCCAATCATTTAACAAACGAAATGTCTCGAAACTTTTCATGTATTTAATCTGTCCTT
>Ga0308166_1000605_pt1 | contig 46524 bp, 73 predicted proteins | sample PhyCR2_2_FD_202137 | JGI IMG/M metagenome (GOLD analysis project Ga0308166, IMG submission 202137) | Phyllosphere microbial communities from UC Gill Tract Community Farm, Albany, California, United States - DLSLCC.R2 | ecosystem: Host-associated > Plants > Phyllosphere > Unclassified | place...
CCCAGGTGCAGTACAGCATGTGGGTTACCGGAAAAGAGGCCTGGTTCTTTGCCAACTATGACCCGCGCATGAAACGCGAGGGCATTCACCACGTCATCGTTGAGCGGGATCCGCAGTACATGACCGATTTCAACGAAATGGTGCCGGAGTTCATCGAGAAGATGGACGAGGCGCTGGCGGAGATCGGCTTCACGTTCGGGGAGCAGTGGAAATGAAACGCACACCCTTTTACCGCAGGCCCGGGCGAACCGGGCAATTCTCCGGCCTCCGTGAGCGCGTTATCTGGATGATTCAGACGCGCGGCCGCCCGGTCACCGGCAGCGAAATCGCAGAGAAGTTTGGCGTAACGCTGATTGAGTTTAACCGGGTAGCCAACGGTATTACCCGCGGCTCCGGACAGATAGCACAGATCGTTGAGTCGGAAAAATGGCTGAACGAGGACGGTATTTGCGACCGGACATTCGACCTTGTCACCAAGCCAAAGGTCGTAACGCCGCAGGGTAAATCGCGGTTGTTCACCCGGCGCGCCATAGAGCAATCGCAGGAAGGTAGACGGCAGGAGTGCATAGCGCGTGCCGCCCGCCGTAGCCGCCTGATTGCTCAGGGCCTCTACATCGATGAAATGGAGTCCATCCTATGACTCACGCTCACGACGACATCATGGTTGGCACTCTGTGCCTTCCCTTCATTGGTAACGGCTGGCTAATGCCATGGGGTGAAGTGGTCAGCAATCCATTAAAGGCGCAGCGGCTCGCTGAGGAATATCGGGAAAGGCAGGAGGCGGCATGATTCATTTTCACGGCGGCCCTATTACGCCGGACACATGCGCGCTGAAGGCATGGAAAGGCAGGCACGCTTTCATCTCCTTCGCTAACCCAGGCCAATTAGCTCTGGCCAGCGAAGTCACCCAGTCTTTCGCGCTGGATAACGGCGCATTCAGTTTCTGGACGAAAAAGCGCGTTGTTAACTGGAATGACTACTACGAGTTTGTAGGTCGCTGGATGAATCACCCTCGCTTTGCTTTTGCTGTTATCCCTGACGTGATTGGCGGGACCAGTGAAGAGAACGATGCGTTAATCGCGGAGTGGCCGCACGGAAAAGTAGTCGGCGCGCCGGTGTGGCACATGAACGAGCCCGATGAACGTTTCTTCCGCCTATGTCGGGAATTTCCGCGCGTATGCATCGGTAGCATGGGTGAATACGACGCGAAGCGCCCGCGCTCATGTCGGGCAAAGTTACGCGATCTCATCCGTCACGTTGTCGACATAAACGGTTATCCGATAACAAAGCTTCACGGCCTGCGCATGCTGAACGCCGATATCTTCCGCCATATCCCGCTGTCATCAGCCGACAGTACAAACGTTGCGCGCAACATCGGAATCGACAAGGCGTGGGATAAATCAGCCTACGCACCGGCAAGCAAAGAAACACGCGCTGCGGTGCTGGTCGAACGCATTGAAGCCTTTAACTCTGCAAGTTCGCTGAATTACGACGCAGAGCGCGATCGGTTCACGCTACAACTTGCTTTCGAGGTGTAATTCCATGACCGGAAAATACTCTCTTATCTACGCAGATCCACCCTGGTCTTACGGCAACACCATCAGCAACGGGGCGGCCGCCGGCCACTACTCCACCATGAAGCTTATCGACATCAAACGCCTTCCCGTGTGGGAACTTGCCGCCGAAAACGCGGTGCTGGCGATGTGGTACACCGGCACGCATAACCAGGAGGCTATCGAACTGGCCGAAGCCTGGGGCTTTACCGTTCGCACGATGAAGGGCTTTACCTGGGTGAAGTTGAATCAGAATGCCGAACTGCGCATCAACAAGGCGCTGGCCGAGGGTGAAGTCACCGACTTTTACGACTTCCTCGAACTGCTTAACGCCGAGACGCGCATGAACGGCGGCAACCACACCCGGGCCAATACCGAAGACCTGTTGATTGCCACCCGCGGCGCCGGGCTGGAACGTAAGCACGCCGGGATTAAACAGGTGGTATACAGCCCGCTCGGCGCGCACAGCGAAAAGCCGTGGGAAGTTCGCCACCGCCTGGAGCTGCTTTACGGTGATGTGCCGCGCATTGAGCTGTTTAGCCGCAGCGCGGCGCCGGGCTGGGATGCTTGGGGGAATGAAGTTGATGGCGATGTGAAGCTTGTTCCGGGGAGATATGAAAATGCCGAGTAGAAACTGCCCTGAATTAACTGCCGAAATGGTTAGAGAGCTTCTGGAATATGACCCCACAACAGGGCTGCTGACCTGGAAGACTTGTCGCAAAAAAGTCCAGAAAGGTAGTGTTGCTGGCTCGGTTTGTGGGAACGGTAGAAAGCTTTACGTCAAAGTCAGGATTGGCCGCCTCTATCGCGCGCATCGTCTCATTTGGCTGATAGTGACAGGTGAATGGCCAAAGTATCACATCGATCATGTTGATAATAACGGCACGAACAACCGATGGTCCAATTTGCGTTTGGCTACGCTAAATCAGAACCAGCACAACCGAGATTTAAGCAAAGCGAATTTAACGGGATATAAAGGCGTCTCTCGGGCTAATAACTTATCAAAACCATACCGTGCAAATATCACAATAGGCCGTGAGCGCCGCCACCTTGGCTACTACCGTTCGGCTGAAGAGGCCGCTCATGCTTACGACGAATCTGCTCGCGAGCTATTCGGTGAATATGCGCGACTTAACTTTCCGCATGAAAACGAGTTAGCCGCCAGAAAATTGCTACCCGGATGCGCCATTGATGTCGTTAAAACGGAGGCCGCATGACGCCAGAAAAAGACAACGCCATCCGCGCAGCATGCCGCCGCTGCACCGAGGAAATCCAGCAGGCCATGCGCAAGAAGCCTAAGCCTAACTGGAACGAAACGGTGCCTCCCATCATCAACAAGCATCACAAGAAAATTGAAGCTCTGGGAGTTAGTCTCCTGGAGTTCGTCGTCAAAACTGGCCGCCTTAACGGGCGGTTTGGAGCCGAACAATGAATATGAAAACTGAAAAAATCGTGATGATGGACAGCGATGAAGCGGCCAGCATCCAAACTGTGACTGGCTGGGTGGACCGCCAAGGTCGTTTCTGGGGCGGTGACGAGCACCAGGCGCGTTGGTGCGGTGCCACTCATCGTAAGTGCAAGAACAAACCTGACGAACATCCTATTCATAGCACTCATGGTTATTGCGAAGAATGCCACCGCGAAAGCCGCCAGGCGAAGTTCGCCACCTTTGAGCGCGCGGTATGGACAGGAGAGCCGCTCGTTATCTTTGATGATGACCAGTACTTTTTCGACGCTGAGTCGCTGGCCGACTATTGCCATGAGCACTCCCTGCTGCCCAGTGAGTTGCAGTTAATGATCTGCGAGCCTAACTATCCGCCTGAGTTCGACTTGGAGCAGCACTGCGAGGAGATCATGCCTGATGGCGATGACTATTACTGTTTGCCGCAAGCTGTGCGCGATGCTGCTGAGGCGCTGAATAAGGCGCTGAAAGAAAGTGCTCCAGTATCGTGGAGTGCCAGCAACCGTGTGGCGATCGTCTCTGACGACATGCTCAACGACGAGCAGAAGGCAGAAATAATGGCGGAGCGCGCCGCATGAACAGAGCCTCCCCCGTTGATTTGAGAAAAAGCCTCGAAATAGCCAACCACCTGGCGCACATCGGGATTCGCTTTGTGCCGATCCCGGTGGCGACCGAGGAAGAATTCCAGACGCTGGCCGCCGAGTTATCGCGACGGCTTGAGCAGATGGCAGTCGAAGCCGAGAAGAATGAAGGCGGTGCAGCATGAAGGAACTAATCACCAGGTCGCTAAAGCGGCCTTTTTTATTGATGGCATTCACCTTCAACCGAATTAACCGACAGTTCCGGGAGCAGTGATTATGAAAGAGTTCAAGGGTACTCCGGGGAAATGGAGTTTTTCTCACAGTAGCGCAAGTGACGACAACGTGGCTTGCATAGAAATTAATTCATCAGAATCGCTGCACGAAATTGCTTATCTCCAAAGTACACCACCAAACATCGGAGGAGACGGGCAGACATCTTTCGATAAAACAATTGCGAATGCACATCTGATAGCAGCCGCGCCTGATTTGCTGGAAGCGCTGCAATGCCTGTTCGAAAACTATAAGCAGCTCGCCGATTCAGGCGATGCCGGTAACTGGCGGCTCGAAGATGAACCTGCCGGAAAGAAAGCGCTGCATGCCATCAACAAAGCCCTCGGTAAGGAGTGACCATGGCCGACATCATAGACACCGCAGCAGAGATTGAAGAGCTTCAGCGTAACGCTGCCCTTTCCGCTCACCGTATTAACCGCAATGCCGTATCAGCTGAGCATTGCGCGGAATGCGGCGAGGATATCCCGGCTCCGCGGCGCGCTGCCGTTCCCGGCTGCCAGACGTGCGCGTGTTGCCAGGAAGAGATCGAGTTGAGGAATAAGCAGAGGGTGATCCAGTGAAAGAGCGCGGAATGATTTTTAACGGCGAGATGGTCCTGGCCATTCTCGACGGCAGGAAGACGCAGACGCGGCGCATCATGAAAATTCAGCCGTCTGATGGCTTCCGCCCAACGCATAACGGTTACGATCTGGATTTAAACGCACACTGGTACACGCCTGGCGTGGTCGATAAAAACGGATACCTGCAGCCTGCTAAGAAGGATGTATTTGGCGTTGCCGATGAGAATGAAGGCTACACCTGTCCGTTCGGTGCCGTCGGAGATCGCATCTGGGTGCGCGAAACGTGGGCTGAAGCTGGTGCTGGCGCGCCGGATCTGAAACTTTATCGTGCGAATTACCCTGAGCACGTTCCAACTCATTACGAGAATGTGCCGCCAGCTTCCGATATTCGCTGGACACCTTCGATTCACATGCCGCGCCGGGCCAGTCGCATCACACTGGAGATTACCGGCGTGCGGGTTGAACAGCTCGATAAAATCAGCGAAGAAGATTCCATTGCTGAAGGCATGCAGGGTGTCATTTGTCCTTCCTGCAAAGGCGACCCAGATTATTCAACTACACAATATGACCCAGATACATTAGCCGCTGTAGATGAAATCCCTTGCCAGTCTTGTGAGTCAAACAGAAGTAAATTTTTCGCGTTGTGGGACTCAATTTACGGTGAAGCAAATCACTGCATGGGCGATTGGGTCTGGGTAATCGAATTTAAGGTGGTGCCCAATGTTCAGGATAATCCAGCCTAATACCTGGTACGCCGATCCCCACGGCGCACCCTGCAAAATCCTCCGCTCTACCCACGAAGTAATCCACTACATCCGCAACGGCCGCACCTGCATTGCCAGTATGGGCCGCTTTCAGCATGAATTCGAGCCGCTGACCAAAGCACAAGCCGCTCGGATCGCCGAAGAAATAGAAACAGCAGAGCACATCGAAAAATTAAGGAGCATGAGACGTGATCGGAATACTAAAGCCAGTACCGGAATCTCAGTGGCCGGTGCGATGCCACGACCCTAAACGCAGCAATGTATGGGTTAACTCTTACTTTCTCGTGCAGGAGTTTAAGGAGGAAAACGGCGTTATACGCCTGTCGGTAAATACTACCAGCATGGCTAATTCAGGGCGCTGGAAAGATGGGATTAGCTGGGATGCTTTGCAGGAGATAAAGAACGCTGTCGGTTATGCGGATCGCGATGCTGTTGAAATTTACCCGGCACAAAAGGACGTGGTCAATGTAGCCAACATGCGACACCTGTGGCTTGTAAATGAACCGCTTACTTTTGCATGGCGCAAAGATTAAAACGCCTCCGCGCTATGCGGGCGGCATGAGGAGAGATTATGTCAGATTTGGCAATGAAGGTTTTGCAGTGGCAGACGACAGGCAATGTCGGTGTGAGCAGTGCAACTATGGCGTCCATTGCTTTGGGTTTGGATAAGCCATTTTACGGTAGAAATTTCGACGCACCACACGACCCATCCGACATGTTGCGTTGCATGAAATTGCTGGAAGCTATCCCTGAGATTCGCGATCACTTCCCGGCTATCGCCAAACGAGTGCCAACCTTCAAGGGGATTATTGAGCAGTGGGATGAACTTGTAGAAGTGATGAATCGGGAATGCGTTGGTGACAGATGGCGAGCGCCGGACGCATATAACCTGATTAAAAAGTTGCGAGGCGACGAAGAGCCGCGCCTAACAATCAGATTAGCCTGACGCAACTGATAGCCAGTTATGATCTGGCTATTGGGTGCGAATGCACTGCCACGTTATCCCTTTTGCCCTCCGCTGTGAGGGCATTCTTTTTGGGAGTTCACCATGCAATCAAACCCCATGACCTGGCTCATCGCCGCACTTATGGCGCTGGGCGCTCTCATCTCCTTTCTTCACGAACCGGAAGGTGTGCAATGGCTGCTTTTAATGTGGGCGCAATAGTCCAGAAGAAGACCGGCGGCATTCAAGGCGTGGTGGATAGCCTGCAGGATCCAGACGGCGACCATCCGCAGTTTTGGGTGCGGTGGGATGACGGTAATTATTCAGTGCACGCGGAAAACGAATTACGCGCGGCCACGCCAGACGGTCCGCAGTTTTATAAATCGATGTCATAGGAGCGATCATGAGCGAAATAACTTTAATCGTACCCAACGACTGGGTCACACAGGAAAAGCTCGTCGAGATTACTGGCCTTCGCCCAGGAACTATAGAGGCTGCTCGTAAAAAATCTTGGATGGTTGGGCGCGAATATCTTCACGTTGCACCAGATGGAAATCCAAAAGAAAACAGCGAATGCATGTACAACCGCAAGGCTGTCGACCAGTGGGTTGAGAGCATGTCAAAGAAACAGCCAGGTGCGCGCCAATGAAGATCCGTTTATGCTTAGCGGGCTCTTGGACGTCAGGAGGGAATAATGGCTAAGTCAGCATACCCAACAGGCGTGGAGAACCACGGCGGGACGCTCCGCATATGGTTCATCTATAAAGGCAGCCGGGTGCGTGAAAGCCTCGGCGTGCCGGATACACCAAAAAACAGAAAGGTCGCTGGTGAGCTGCGCGCGTCGGTGTGCTTTTCGATTAAGACCGGCAACTTCAACTATGCAGCGCAATTCCCAGACTCGCCTAACCTGAAAAGGTTTGGAGTGGAGAGCAAGGAAATCACCGTGCTGGAGCTGGCGAACAAGTGGCTTGAACTGAAGCGTATGGAGATCAGCACCAACGCGATGTCACGCTATACATCTATAGTGCGCAACATGGTGCCCAGGATAGGTGGGGACAGGCTGGTATCTGCGGTGACGCAAGAAGACCTGCTGTTTATCAGAAAGGAATTGCTGACCGGTTATCACACCCTGAAGGCAGGACAGAAAACGCCGGTTAAAGGCCGCTCTGTCAGAACGGTCAACAACTACATGAAGATCATGGGCGGGATGTTTAAGTTTGCCGCCGACAGCGGTTATGTCCGGGTGAATCCGTTTACCGGGATCGCCATGCTTAAGCGTTCTCGATGCGAGCCCGACCCGCTGACGCGTGAGGAGTTCGTCAGGATGATTAATGCCTGCGCCCACCAGCAGCTGAAAAACATGTGGTCGCTGGCCGTCTACACCGGTGTGCGCCACGGCGAACTCGTTTCGCTGGCCTGGGAAGATATCGACCTGAAAGCGGGCACAATGATGATCCGCCGGAACCACACGTTAACGAAGGAGTTCACCCTCCCGAAGACGGAGGCCGGGACGGACCGCATCATCAACCTTATTCAGCCAGCTATCGACGTGCTGAAGAGCCAGGCAGAATTAACACGCCTGGGTAAGCAGTATCAGGTTCAGGTGAAACTGCGCGAGTATGGGCGTACTGATGTGCATCCGTGCACGTTCGTGTTCAACCCGCAGATCGCATCACGTAATGGCCGTGCCGGGCATCATTACGCAGTGGGGTCGATTAACCAGTCGTGGGAAGCGGCAATGCGACGCGCCGGGATTCGCTATCGCAGAGCATACCAGTCCCGACACACGTATGCATGCTGGTCGTTAGCTGCCGGTGCCAACCCGAACTTCATCGCGAAGCAAATGGGCCACACCGACGCGCAAATGGTTTACCGGGTGTACGGATCCTGGATGGCTGAAAATAATCAGGACCAGGTACTCATCCTCAACCAGAAATTGAGTGAGTTTGCCCCATCCATGCCCCACGCCGTGGGATCGGATGGTTATTAATTATAAATATCATTAGGTTAGATAACCTAAACTTGCATGCCCATCACATGAGCATACATTTTTCATAATCGACAAAGATCGTCCAAGAGCGCACCAAATAACAGATGGTTAGAGTCGTTGAAAACACCAGTCGTCTAAGTTCACCTTAGAGCGAGTGCTGTTTTGTGTCCCATCCATGCCCCATTACATCACTGGGCAATCGTCGAACTCACCCGAACGCGCATCATTGATGATGTACGTGATGACTCCGAATATCGGCTTGTCGTCGTCTGATATCTCACCAACCTTGCGCAGCCTCTCACGCTTACCGTTCTCCAGATTCTCAAGATAGGGCTCAGGATGAGTTCTATATCGCTTAAACTTGAATTCTCCATCCACAGAACACACAAGCAACGAACCATCCCTTGGCTGCAATGCAGCATCAACGATTAGCATAGCGCCCTCTATAATTCCTGCGCGCAGGTATGTAGATCCGGCTATCATCATGTACGTGGCTGAAGGATGCGCGATAAGGCGCTTGTCGAGCGATATGCGTTCTTCAACGTAGTCTGCTGCTGGCGATGGAAACCCCATAATGCACCTCCGATTTAAACTGTATATGCATACAGTATTATCTATTTGCGGTGTCGATCAATAGCGTTTGTGGTGCTACACTTCAGACCTTTCCGAATTCACTGATTTCTATAATGTTAAAGTTATTCGCCAGGTACACATCGATAGGTGTCATCAACACGCTCATTCATTGGGTGGTGTTCGCCATATGCATCTACGCATTTCATACAGGTCAGGCGCTGGGCAACTTTGCCGGGTTCGTTGTCGCTGTATCGTTCAGTTTCTTCGCCAATGCCAGATTCACCTTCAAATCATCAACCACGACCCTGCGCTACATGCTGTATGTAGGGTTTATGGGTACGCTGAGCGCCGCGGTAGGCTGGGCGGCAGATAAATCAGGCATGGCACCTGTTATCACATTAATCGTATTCTCCGCAATCAGCCTTGTTTGCGGTTTTATCTATTCAAAATTCATTGTCTTTAGGGATGCGAAATGAAAATTTCTCTGGTTGTTCCCGTCTTCAACGAAGAAGACGCGATACCCATTTTTTATAAAACGGTTCGGGAATTTGAAGGACTCAGGCAGCATGAAGTAGAAATAGTCTTCATCAACGACGGCAGCAAAGACGCTACAGAATCCATCATTAACGCGCTCGCTGTTGCAGACCCGCTTGTCGTTCCACTGTCATTCACAAGAAACTTCGGTAAAGAGCCTGCTCTGTTCGCTGGTCTTGATCACGCGACCGGTGAAGCGATTATCCCAATTGACGTCGACCTGCAGGACCCTATCGAAGTCATTCCTCACCTGATAGAGAAATGGCAGGCCGGGGCTGATATGGTTCTGGCTAAACGCTCTGATCGCTCTACAGATGGCAGACTGAAGCGCAAGACCGCTGAATGGTTCTATAAGCTGCACAACAAAATCAGCAACCCTCAGATAGAAGAGAACGTCGGCGACTTCAGGCTGATGTCACGAGAAGTTGTAGAGAACATTAAGCTTCTTCCAGAGCGCAACCTGTTCATGAAAGGGGTGCTGAGCTGGGTTGGGGGACGAACTGATGTTGTCGAATACGCCCGCGCGGAACGCGTTGCCGGTAATACAAAATTCAACGGGTGGAAACTGTGGAACCTGGCACTTGAGGGGATCACAAGCTTCTCTACTTTCCCGTTGCGCATGTGGACTTACATTGGCCTGTTCGTAGCTGGAGTGGCGTTTCTGTACGGTGCTTGGATGATTATCGACACACTGGCCTTCGGAAATGCTGTGCGTGGATATCCATCCCTGCTTGTCTCCATACTCTTCCTTGGTGGCATTCAGCTTATAGGTATTGGAGTTCTTGGGGAGTATATCGGACGAATTTACATCGAGACCAAAAACAGGCCTCGCTACGTGATTAAGAAAGAAAGGGATTAAAATGCTGGAAAGACTTGATGATGATAAATGGCGTATAGCAAAATGGATTCTTTTATCCATTGCGTTTGCTTGCATATATTTTTTGACTGAAAGGTATTTCAAATACACAGTAAACGCTGATTTTGCCAACAGCCCTCTGGTATGGAGGCAGATTAAAGACACCACTCTGTCTTACACCATGCTCACATGGAGGCCGACCCCTGATAGTTGGTACTTCAGCGTGTACCCGCTTCACTTCTTCCTGTTCTGGATCACGCAAAGTGATGGACCCGGGGTGCTGATATTTGCTACGACGATTTTTAGTTTCATGGTCGCATATGGGTTTTCGTCTATCGTTGAAAGGTATTCATCCAGAACTGCATTTGTCGCATGCCTTTTTGCTATCGCTTTCATGCCTGAGATTATGTATACGCATGGCTTTATAGCTCATCCGTTTGCCCATAACTCTACCAGTGGATGGGGGGCAATTGCACTTTTGCTCTATGTGGTAAATATTACATACAGAAAGTATTTCATCACTCTGATATCTGCATTCATATGCTTGTTCACTATATCGTCTGATATGTGGTTCGCACCAAGTTATCTGATACCGATAATACTTACTGAAGCAATTCTGGCGTACAGAAGGAAATCAGGCTACGCGCACCTTTTGATTTATTCTGTTGTTTTTGTTATTGGATACCTTCATATCATTCAGAAGCTATTCAACATAGAAGTTCAGCAGATGGCGCTTGTATCATTTGATGAGATGATAACGAACGTCAAGCTCCTGGTTTTACTTGTTGGCCAGACGCTGAACGTTTTTTTTGTTCAAAATGAATCGGCATGGGTAGCTTCATTTTTATTGTGGGCAGCATTCATTTTATCAGTTTCTGTTAATGCTGTGCGAAAGGCGGGTGATCGTTCTTATGTGGCTCTGGTGATATTGCTCTCAATACTTGGCATTGCATCTTCATATGTGCTGATCAACAACCTATTCAAGCCTAGCTCGGTAAGATACTTCGTTAACATGTTGCCTTGCGCTGTTGCCATCGCCTTAATCACATCGAATGGCATTATAAAGAAAGTAAGCTACGTACTTGTTGGGCTTCTTATCGCTACATCTATTTATTCCTATCAGTCAGGAAGAATTAGTGACTTTAGAAAGTTCAATGACTTCCAGAAGTATATAACTTTCCTTGACAGGCACGACCTGACATATGGGTATGGTGAGTTTTGGTACAACTCCATGGAAATAAATTGGGTGTCTGGAGGGAGAATTCTGGTGGTCCCTGCAGCTAACAATGAGCAGCATGGGATTAACGCTGTGTATGCGAGACCTCAGACAATGCGCTACTGGTATGATAAAGGCATACAGTCAAAAACGCCTGAGCGACAGTTTATTGCATTCTCTAAGGGTTATGTTTGCCATGATAAAGATGAGTGCATGTCTAAGGCGAGAGCATCATTTGGTGAGCCTGATGAGGTGCTTGAATATAACAACATAACGCTGTTTGTTTATAATCACAGACTTACAATGTTCAGGTAAAAAGCGGCCCATACGGGCCGTCTTTAGCATGAAAGGTTGATCATAAAGCTAATGGCGCTGCTGGTAGGGTTTACCTGAGCGCCGTTAACAAGTGAATAAAATTCAATAATCAACTGTTTGCTAGCCCTTGATACAATAACAGGAACAACCATAACACCGGATTTAACTACAGTAGCTATTGCAGAATCAAGAGCGGCCTGAGTTACGTGAGTATTAAACGTAATGACAATATTGGTACTTGATACTGATGTTGTTGAAACAAGCTCGTAAAAGTCACTGTATGTAGGCGCTCCTGAGTTCAGCGATCCAGTAACACTTCTTGGGAAGTCGACGGTTAGGTTTGTAACTGCTGTAAGATTTCCAGCCCTGAACCACCTGCGCCCGGTTTTACAGCCACTTATTTTAATGTTGCTGCACGCTCCATCAAATAAAATAAATGACTGACCACCTCCGGTGCTGTTGTAATCAATAATGCCGTTAATGAGATAGTTATCCACCCCTGTTCTGACGGTAATTGGATAAGAAAGCTCCGGCACATTGATAATCACCCCGTTCATCAGGCCATTTTTTCCTGATACAACAAGCCCGTTACAGTTGTCTGTAGATATTCCACTGGCAGGCTGAACAGATATTATCGTATTAGAAACAATGCTACTTCTAACGTAGTTACCAGATACCGACGATCCAAGGTCAACTCCATATGCAGGGGATGTAGTTGCCTTTGTGTTTCTGATGACAGCATTTGATACTATCTGATTTGAAATGTCTCCATTTTCGAGATTTCCTGAGATATGGGCATTGTCAATAATCATATTAGAATATACCGCTCTGTTATTAGAGCGAATATTTATTGCGCCTGGTGATGCCGTAGTTTTATCTCTGTAATTCGCAATGTAACCATTAACGATGGTGTTTACACTTCCGGAGTCAGAAAGTACTGACTGGTAAATTCCATGCCTTCCGTTATAACCATCTGAGGATGTTTCTGCACCTGCAACAAACTGCAGATTTGTAATGATGGTATCAACCGCGCCTTGCAATAAAACGCCATAACCGCCAGCACCCAGTGAAGAGTGAAACCACATTTTCTCAACTTTAAGACCGTTAATCACGGCCCTATTTGTTCCAGATAACTCAACCCCGCCAGTGTAACCGCTTAAAGTAGTTCCATTTACATTGAAGTCTTTTGAAGTAGAGCTTAATGCATACGCAGCAGGCGTATTTGCAAGAACTGAACCACTTGCAGATATGTAGTTAACCTTTACTCCGTCTGCAGACCATGCCCTTACGGCTGTTACAGGTGCAGACGTGTTAATCTGGCCGCCAGTAATAGTCACGCCATTGTTTGTAGTGAATGCGCTAACAGATGCTGAGCTATTTACAGTTCCATCGTTCTGGACGATTACGCCCTGTGGAATGCTTGCCGTTGCAGTAAGTGACTTACTACCTTTAATCCACGTCCTCCGCCCATCGGTAGCCGTTGCTGCAAGGCTGGATGAAAGAGCGGTGTCCATGTTAGTGGTGTAGAACTCTTCAGGAGTGTGGTACAGGAACTGATCAACAGTGCTCTGCCCATTCCCAATATTTTTTGCTCCGTTAACAGATTCCAGCAAGGATCTAAGCGCGGAGTCCCCTACGCTTATCCACGCTCCCACACCAACACCGCCAGCTGTTCCTGGTGTAGAGCCGTTCGGAACAACCTTTCCAGACGGCAGAAATGATCCATCCCATCGATAGTATTCGCCGTCGGTTGTGTCTTTCAGGATTTGATTAGGCGAAGTTAACGTTGCACCTGCCTGGAATGTCCCTACTGGGATCCACCCATACTGCGCAATAGCTTGCTGAGCCAGCCACCGCAGGCCTTCAATGGTGTAATGCTCATTACCGAAGCGGTCGACATAAGTATTGACCAGCGAAGTAACGAACTCGTCAATTTTCCCGGCGTTGTATTTCAGGTCAATCGGTGATTTGCTCGGGACTGGCAGGTTTGTAGGTGTAGTAGCCATATTCATTCCATAAAAAACCCGGCGCGGTGGCCGGGTCTGGTTGGTCGGGGGCGGTTCTTATTGGTAGATGGCGTCGCTATATTCCGCGACAGTCAGAGATACCGTGTTATCTGTGTTCGGTTTGATGCTGTTGACCGTCCATAGCTGACTGTCCAGCTCTTCCACTGTCGCAATGAGGTAGCGCGACGGGAGCTGTACAGTGTCTCCATTCCATATGTTGAGCTGAATGTTGGGGATAGCCGCGGTGAATCCGTACTTCGTGTCAGCGCGGGCAGTGGCCGGATAGCGCAGTGTCGGGTTACCCAGACTGTCGGTCACCAGCACATACATTGAACCGGTAAACACGATCGGCTCGCTGGTATCAAAGTCATTCCCTGCGCGGCCGGTGATGTAACCCTGCTGTTGGTTACTGTCGTAGATGTCAGGCATCTGAATGACGCTGCCAACCTGGATAATTCCGTCCTCAAACACTTTGGCATTCATCTTCACCCGGGAGTAGATAAGGCGTTTCGTTTCGCGCAGCGCGCGTTCCCTCGCCTGATACTCGTTACGGAAGCCGACGATCTCCAGCTTGTTCGGGTTCTCCGCTTCCTGTTCGACGATAGCGCCATTCAGTACACGGTAGTTGATGTACGTCTTGTTGTTCGTGGTCGGGTGAACGTAGGATACCTGCACGCCGTCATAACCTCCCGGCAGCGTGGCCTCGTACGTCATTTTGTACTCGTCCGTCTTCATGTTCGCCCGGTTGAATACCGCAGCCGGGTAGTCAACTTTCTGATCGCGGGTAAACGTCAGCACGCCGTCATCCCAGTACGCAACCACCGACGCCGCATTGCAGATCGCCTGCACGCGGTCGCCCAAAGAGTCGTTCTCGTCGTCAAACGTGTAGTCGAAGTAACCCAGGCGCTCATCAGGCAGGATTTCAGCAATCGAGTACAGCCCATAGAGGTCAATGCTGCTTTCGGGTTGCTCACCCATAATCAGCCAGGTGTGCGCCACAGCATCAGCGAACGAACGAGACGGTCGCAGCGTGTAATCCACCGTCTGCGTGTCAAGGTTGTACGTGATGGTATGGCGCGTTACCAGTACGTTGTACTTGCGGTCACGGCTGCCCAGCGCGTTCTCTGTCGCCCTTACCTTCACGCGCACCAGCGTATCGGTTGGATGCACGACGTTGGTTCTGACGTTGACCGAGTGGATCTCCTCAACCTTCAGGATAGAGGCATCACTCGAGTTATCTGTGCGCTGGAAGTTAATAGCGTACTTTCCGAAACCGCCGGTCGGCGTCAGCTTATCGGTGCGGTAAAATACCTCGCTCGATGATTTGTGCGGCGTCCCCTGGTGATACGCGAACGTCTGCTGAGTACCCGGCACCTGGTTGTAGTCATCGTCAATCTTCCAGATCGTGACCTTCCAGTCAGCTGACTTTTTCCCACCCAGCTGCACCTGAGTGTGCAGCCACAACTGAGAGGACTCGACCGGCGAGAAGAACGGTCCTACCACGAGCGCTTCGTTATCGTTGAGGATGAATTTCGTCGTGTTGATTGTCGCCGTTGCCGGCACGTCAGGAGGGCCAATCAGATCCCCCATCGTGAATGTGTACCACCGGACCGGGTTAACAACCGCGCCGTCGTTAGTTTCGACAGCTGAAATCAGCGTGCCGGAGAAATCGACATCCTGCGTGACATTGCCGGTTGGCGTGCTGTAGGTGACGTTAATCGTGAATGTAACCGCATGCGGAAGGACGAGGCCCATGAAGTAATCAAACTCAGCCTGCTTGATGATTTTTACTGCAATCTGCCCGCCGGAGTAAGTTCCGCTCACAACCGTATTGGCGGTGGCTGTCTCGATCGGGAAATTGTCCGATTCGTTTTGGCCAGGCACTTCCTGCCCGTCGACGTCGTCGAACCCGTAGCCTTCGTTGATGGTGGAGATCACTTCGCCCGGCTGGTAAAACTGAAACTCTGCACCAGCCATGCTTCCGAGGCTGGACTCTGAATAACGCACAGATTCGTAATCGTATTTGCCGATCCCGATGCACATCCATTCAGTAACGTATTTCAGGCCGCCATCCGTGTCGCTCTGGCGCACATATTCGAACAAAGATTCCTGAATCAGGTCCGGGAACGAGCGGATTTGCCCGTAAATGTCCGGTTTTGCTTTATAGACGCGCGCAGTATTCGTCTGGCCGGTCAGGCTATTGTTTGGCGAGTCAATCGTGTTACCGCCGGTATTAGCGATCGCCGGTTTGGGAGCAAGGAACGAGAAGACCGCGCCGACAACTTTGAAAATCGGGCTGAGAATGTCGCCAATGATACCCTTCGGCTGGTCGAATATCTGGATGGTGTCCAGTTCGCATAGCTCAAACGCCAGCTCATCATCTTCGCTCAGCTTTACGCCGTTGCGGACGATGAGCAGATCGCGGTGGAAAGTAGCGTCATTGGCCGCCAGCCAGTCATAAAAAAAGGTGCCGTTTGGCACCCTGCAACGCAGCTTAGGCGTTCCTGGAAAGTTCGATATCTCAACCAGCGCCATATTCGAAAAACTCCACTGTAGTGAATGCACGCTGAATGACCAGCAACGAGTCCATACGTACGCTTCCGTTCTCGCCGCGCGAGTGCAGCGCCTGCCGGTTCAGTACCAGCCCAACGTGTGCCGGCTGAGCGCCGCGGTACCCGACAAATATCCCGCCATCGACCGGTTTGTCGACCTTGCGCCAGAAAACGACGTCACCCTGATAGCAGGTGAAGAAGTCAGCCCCGGCTTCGTAGTCCGGTGTCTGGTGCAGTTCAATTCCGAGAACGTGCCGGTAATACAGTACGCATAATCCCCAGCAATCGACCTTATCGAACGAGCAGGCCCGGTTAGCCCACGGCACGCCGATCATCCTGATGATAAAATCAGAGGTACTGAAGGCCAGTGTATTCCGTTGGGTCATAGAGCCTTCCGATGTTGTTGTTTAGAGGGTTGGTGACAGACAGAGTGACCGATGCGGCGTCGGCATCGATATCCACCGTCTTTACGTATAACTGCCACGACTTAATCGGCCCCGACACGTCGCCACTGTCGAATATCTGCCGCGTGGCCGTGATAGCCGTCAGCCTGTCCGCACCCTTCCACTGCTTCATCAGCGCTTTGACGTCCGACGATAGCCGCCCTAACTTCACGGTCGCGTCGATCACCGGCGTTCCGCTCTGCTGGCTCTCTTCGATTTCAAATCGCGCTGGCGTGTACGTCTGGCCGCCAAGCGTCTTCGGGAAGAACTGTTTATCGACAAGGCGGACATAGCCAAATGATGGGTGATAGAACGTGATGGTGTCGTACAGGCCGCGCGTCGGGCGCTGCTGCTTATACTCCCTGAAACTCGGCATTATGGCACCCTCGGAAGACTTTCCGGATCGCGCCCGTCCGGATAACCAGTGACAACGATATCCAGCCATGAATCCCACGGCGGCGGCAGCTCAACAATGATGTCGTCAAATTCGTCGTCGGCGTTGTTGAGGTGGTTCGCAATAACGGTCCCCGTCCAGGTCACCACACCGCCGTCGATACTGGTTTGCACCGGCATCTGCGTGAAGTGAAGCTCCTGCAATTGCAGGCCACTTCCGCCCAGATTGATATTCATCCGGAACCAGTTCAGGCCCCGGTTGAGATAGTTCGGGCTGCGTAGCCACTGCTGAAATGCTCGCTCCTCAGCCAGAGTGAAGATCCACGTCAGTGACCAGGTCACTTTCAGGTCGTCGGTTTGATTCTCAAAGATAGCCGGGCCGACCGCTGGCTGATCGGTCTGGAACCCGGTATCGAGCGTCATGTTTTTGCTGGCCTTCTGCGCCAGCGGCAGCCAGTCGGGATAGTCGATAATTGGCATCAGCCCTGCCCCCTTGGCGTGCGCTTAACGTTCATGTTGCTGGTAATGGCGTTACTGATTGGCCCGCCGTTGTTCAGGTCTGCCACGATGACATCGACGGTCACGCCACCATTAGCATCCGTACCGGCCTGAGCATCGACGGATGATGACGTGTAGTTCTGGATGTTGATAACCACCCCTCCACCTACTCCAGAAGTCATCTCCTTGTTGCTGATCACTCTGCCGTTGTCACCCGGTATCATGTACTGCTTGCCGGTGCTGGCCTGGTAAATCTCCGGCATACCGCCTTCGCCAACCTGATACATCCCGCCAGCCGATACTGGACCGCCGTTCTTACGCTTTCCTGACAGCGCCAGGATGCCAGCCATAGCACCGATACCGATCGCCACCGCACCACCGAATGATGCGATGGATGACATGATGGCTGCCGGAGTCCATGCTGCAGTTGTAGCCGCCGCCGCCGCGGTAGACGTCGCCGTCGTGGTTGCGATGCCTGCCGCCTGTGCTGTGGTGGATGCTGCAACCGCAGCAGTGGTGGCCGTTTGCCCCATGATGGCCGACTTAACCCACTCAATGCCCATCTGAACGAATGAGTTAACAACGCTGTTCAGCACGGTCATGCCGATGCTGCGCATTGCATCGCTGGCCGACATACTTCCGGTGACAATGCCGGTCAGCGCATTACTGGCCACTGAACCGAGAGAGTCGAAAGCCGCCGCTGCTGCCTGTGTGGCCGCGTTCTGCTGCGCCCATTCTTCCCACATCGCCGCGTTACGCTGATCACGGTACTGCTGCTCGATAGCCGCACGCGCGGCCTCGGCCTCTCCGATCTTCTGCGGATAGAGTTGGGCGTATTGTTGGATATCAGCGATGTCTTTCTGGTACTGGCTATCCAGGCCGGCTGTTTTGCTGGTTTTGCCCTGGATGGTGCTGAATTTATTGGCCGCGTCAGTACGCTCTTTCTCAGCCTTTGCCTGCTCACGCAGTGCGTTGGCATTATCCCAGGCTTTCCCGGCAAGTTGCCCGGCAAGCATGAGTTGCTCCTGCGTGGCTGTATTACCGAGAGACTGCTGTGCATTAAGCACGGCCTGCGCTCTCGATAACTCGCCAACACTACCGGCTGACAGCTCGGCCTTCTGCCGCAACTCATCCAGTTTTTGGTTAACATTTTCCTGCGTTTTAGCGTACTGCTCCGCCTCTTTCTGGGCTGCCGACGCCCCGCCTTTCGACTTGCTACCAGTGGTCGTTGCAGTGGCCTTTATCTCGATCGGCTTGGTGTTGGCGGCGGTCTGTGATGCTTTGGAAACAGCGGCCAGGTCGCCAACCAGCATGGCGGCTTTATTACTCAGCCCGGCCAGTGCTTTGTTTTGTGCCTCCCAACCGTCAAGACCAAGCCATGACCAGGTGCGGGCCCGGCGCGTAAACATTTCTGCTGTGCTGTTCAGATCAGAAATCTGCGCATCGGCAGATATTGCCTTCCCGGCCAGCCTGTCGAGAGCAGCCGTCAATGAGTCAATCACGGCGACCATGCCAGAGCTTGCACCAGTAGCCTGGTTAACAGAGTCGATCATTGACAGGAATGAGTTGGTAAGCGCGGTATTGGCCTGAGAAAGCGTACGTGGGAGCTTTTCGAACTCAGCGTTCACCGATCCGGTCTGTTTCTGAATGGCGTTGAGCGCGTCTTCTGCCGTCAGTTTGCCGTCCAGCATCAACTGGCGCAACTCTCCGATGCTTACGCCCATCCCGGCGGCAATCTGGCGCGCCAGTTCCGGCATTTGCTCAAGGATGGAATTGAATTCCTCCGCCCGGACAGTCCCGGATGAAATTGACTGGCCGAACTGACGAAGAGCATTCGCCATTTCTTCGGAAGAGGATCCGCCGATACGCCCAATTTTCTGAAGAGTCTCGGTGAGTTGAATAATCTGGCCGTTAGTCGCTCCGGTATCGCGCAGTGCAGTGCTGAGGGTTTCCCACAACTTGGCAGTGTCCTGCAGCGAACCACCCGTTGCCGAACTGATACGCATCAGGCTCTGCATCGTCTGTGATGCAGTCGCAGCACTACCTGTCAGACGCTCAATGCGCGCGTTGAGCTGACTCATGTTGTCAGCAGCAACCAGAAACGCCTTTCCCCAGTCAACAACGAGAGAAGCAGCGATAGCTCCGGCGACGCGGTTTATGTTCGTCTGCAACTCATCCATCTTTTTGGCGGCGCTGGTTGCAGAGTTGCCGATAGAGTCGAGCGACTTATTGGCCTTTCCCTGTGCCTTGAGCAAGCCAGATACATCGGCCTCGATGTCGTAATAAATCTCGCCTGCTTTCTCAGACATCTCTTTTCTCCGGGCATAAAAAAACCCACCGAGAGGTGGGTTAGTTATTCGTGTCGTTTATTGGCATCGTTCGGTGTAGGCTGACGGTGGCGGAGTGTCGCGAGAACTCAGGAAATGTTCGCCAAGCGTGTAATCGACACCTTTTGAGAACATCCCTTTCGATTTCATGTTCAGCTCAACGAAGAAAGGATGAAATCCAGCATACGCCCCAAACCCGTTCTTGCCGTTAATTTCCCCGCAAACTATAGCAAAGACACGGCCGTGGTCAGCATCCATCATTTTTGCTACTTTCACGTTGCGGAACTGCGCGCTAGCCGGGTCTTTAAGATTTGCAGCAACTTCAGATTTCGCTAAAGATATTGCCTTTTCCTCGCCCGGCTTGCAGCCAGCCAGAACCAGTGGAATCGCCAAAGCCAAAAGTATTTTCTTCACTCTTATCCCCTGAGTATTATTTTCGAGCCATATTACGCCCGGTCAGGCAATTACGGTACATCCATTATTAACTCAGGCGGCCTTCTTTGCTGATTTTTCGCGCTCAATCATTTCTTGCCAACGGCGATCGTCATCGTCCATAACAGCGTCGTACTCTTCCCGGGTGAAGCCTTTCTGGTCAGGGTATTTGGCGTTAAGCATCATCGCAAATTCAGTCATTGTGAGGTTTTCAGCCTCTTCCCTGCTGATTCCGAAATGGTTTCGCGCTGCCATGATGTATTCAGTCGCATGAAACTCCGGCGTCGTTTCCTTGCTTTCGTGCTTCTGCAGTTTTCGAACCTTGGCCCGACCGATAATGCCATGCATGATCAGTGACTGAGCTATCAAGATAAGATTCTCAGGTGGAAGCGCGCCGCGGTGCCATACGAATGTGCGCCTGCCAGTACGTGAAGGCTCATGCCATCCAGAAAGTTCAGAAACATCCTCGTCACAGCAGGACTGTATGACGTTAATAGCCGAGAGCAATGCCTCGCGCACAAAAGCAGCTGAACCTGCTGCATCCAGAGCCCACCTGGGCAGGGAAACATCACCGAAGTAGTAAGCATAAAACCTGCGCTGATGCTCTGGTATAGCACTGTGAATTTCCCGGGCCGCCTCAAGCATTTTCGCCACGTCGTCATTAAACAGCGCATAGAAAGTGCGTACGATATGCTCTGGCTCGCCGATCCGCGTCATGTTACGGAACGATGGCCGGAAGAAGTATTCCCGCTCGCCAGAACCAATCAGGCACTCGCCAATCTCTTTCAAGGGTGTCATATCGTTCTCCATAACCAGTATCAAGGGCAGCACGCCGCCCTTTGTAGTGATTACGGTGCAGCAGTTACGGTAACAGCGCAGGTGTCGGTGAAGTCACCGTCTGCGGTTGTAGCGGTAATAGTCGCGGTGCCGGCGGAGACGGCCGTTACCAGGCCGGTTGAACTGACGGTGGCGATGGATGGCGCCGAAGTCGTCCAGGTGATCGCTTTGTTAGTCGCATCGGTAGGCTGAACAGCGCCGCTCAGTTGCTGGGTTGCCCCAACGACCAGAGATGCAGTTGCAGGGGTAACTTCAACGCCAGTGGCCGCGATAGAATCAGCGACTTCAAACACGACAGTGTCGGCGTCGTAGACCTTCCACTCGCCGGAGAAGGTGGAGATATCGTTTGTACCGAAATCACCAGACCATGACGTGGTGTTCATGTAACCCTGGATGTAAGTACCGGCGTTCTCACCCGCAAAGTCGAAACGCACCCACAGGTTAGGCTGGCGGCCTGCCTGTACTTCGTCAAAGATGTACTTCGACAGACGCCACGCGCCGATCTCGTTATCTTTATCAGACTTGCGAAGCTCCCCTTCGCCGGAGATCGTCAGATCCATGTTGTTGACCAGGTTCTCCACCAGCCCTTTAGCATCATCTGCCTCGGAGTTAATGGTGTTCATCGAATAGTCGATGCCCTTGGTCGTCATAGCGCCGAGACGCTTCCACTCGGAAAGCGCTGGCACTGCGTCGGGGCAGCCAAAGGCCATGCGTAGCACAGCTACTTTCCCGATCAGCTTGCCAAAATCATTAGCACAGCCTTGCATGTGTACCTCTCAAATAAAAAAGGCCGCCGGATGGCAGCCTGATGGGTTGGTGATTGGGTTATTCGCCGTAAACGCACATGAACTGGAGTCTGAAGACCAAGCGCCCCTCTTCGGTCAGGATGGGTGCTGGCATATTGCCGAGGTTTTGAATCAGGCCAAGGCATTCGTCGGTGATGTCATTCTGTTCGACATAATTGATGATTTTCTGAGCCTTCTCAGCGGCTGCGCGGCGCTTGTCCTTGGCTGAGATGACATCCACCAGCACGTAGTGGTCAGATCCGAGGTCATTTCGGATGTCGGTACCGCCGTTAGGCCGGAACACAATGAATGCGTCGGTTAACTTCGTCGTATCGTCCCACGCCAGCAACTGAACGATGAAGCCAGTAGTAAGCCCGGCATCAACGAAATAGTTACGCACGCGCTCGTACATGGCTGGTGTCATGCTTTCAAGCCCTCTTTTTCAAAGAGAACAGTGATTTTCCCGCGCAGCTTCCGGGAGTAAACACTGAAAGGTTCTTTACGATGACGCCTTAGCGGATAAGGATGAAAACACAACACCCCCTTCTCTTCGTCAGCCCAAATTACGCGGCTAATTCTATTTCCATTAACGAAAATCTGGCGACGACCGCGGCCGTCTGCAAAATGGTGGAATGTCTCTCGTTTCATACTGAAAGCTCCTTGCGCATTACGGCATCAATCTGACTGCGGGTGTCTTCAAAGCCTTTGGTGAGGAACTCTTTCTGCGCGGTGGCGCGACGGAAGGTTTGCGGAACGTTAGGGTCGTGAACGAAAACAGCGTAGTTGGCCGTGTACCCCACCCGCCCTGTCAGCCTAACGCCGTTGTTTATCAACTCCCGATACTGGCTATTAAGCAGTGTTGAGGTGTCGATCGGGGTGTACAACGCAGCCTGTGAGCTGCCGATTATCATTGCTGACTGTAGCGCCCTGACGACCTTTCGCCCTTTCACGTCGTTTATGATGCGGTTGAGCCCGGCTTTAGACTGCTTAACGCCGCGCACTTTGATGCCCATGGCTACACTCCCGTCAGGATGGCGTAATCATCCGCCAGGCGCTCGAACGTGTCGGCGTAGCGAATAACCTGCCGCACCTCGTCGGCACCGGCCACAACCGGGTCAGCTTCGGTCGATACGCCAATCAGCAGGTAATCACCGGCGGACGCGAGAGTGAACTCTGTCCAGACGGTATTCTTAACGACGATTTCAGCGCCCAGGCTGGCCAACTTCTTGCTGAGCCCGCCCTCGTAATCACAGAGGATTTGCTCAGGTTCGGCATAACCGAGTGGGTCGCCGTATTCGTCATTGCCTTCCAGCTTTCGCCAGATGGTCGCCGTGGCGGTGTAAGACCAGTTGGCAACGCTGCTCATAGAGTGAATACCTCCACCTTCTCAACGATTTTGAAATCATCAAGAGGCCGCATCGAGCCTGATTGACTGGCGAGGCGCTTAGCATCAGCCTGCTCCAGAAAGTCAGCTTTGGCTTTCTCGTAAGTTTCAGCATGGCGGCCAATAAACTTAACGCCGGAGTCGTTTATCCAGATGAACAGCGACCAGTTGTCTTCGCACTTAAAGGCATGCACATCGTATCGTTCAGCCATCTTTCCACCTCAACACCTTCGCGCCAGTCGCCCGGATGCGCGCGCAGTTGATATGCCACTCGCCATCCGATTTCACGTAGCCGGTAGTCTCCCGCCCGGTGTCGGTTTCTACCCATACGCGGGTGAGAGGCTTCGGCTTGCCTTCAGTCACTGATTTGTACGTCATCACTTACCCCCGCACATACAGCCGCCCTTGCCGATCCAGATACCAGCGAATGCCGGGGATGCAGTAGGGTCGGCAGGAATCAGCGAGGTGGCACAGCCGTACTTATCCAGCCCGCGCAGCAAGTTCACTGAGGCTTTCCAGCGATCGGTAAACGACTGGTACCGGAACGAGCGCGACGCACCACTCGGCGCCGTCTGGCTTGAGATATATTTATCACCCTGACCGAGCCCCATAAGCGCCAGCAAATAGAGCTGAATCAGCAGCGCGGTCGATGTAGGATAATGCGCATCGAGACACTCCTGAATGCTGTTGGCCTGGTCGACGAGAGCCTGAAGAACAAAATCGGGAATGGTAATTCCCTGGCTCTCCAGATACTCCTTCGCCTGTTCGAGAGTTACCATTATCGACTCCGTGAAATACCCCGCCGGAGCGGGGCATAAAAAAAACCGCCTGAGCGACGGCTGTTATTCAGCAGGGAAAAGCTTTTCGAGTTCGCCATCCGGCAAAAGCTCGCTGAGTTTTTCAGCGCCCAGGTTGCCTTTGAACTCAATACCCAACTCAGTAAGGCGGCCCTGAATGATCTCTTTGCGAGATTTTTCACCGGTACCGGCATCAGGTGTTGCAGGTTTCAGCTCGCCACCAGCCTCGCCCTTCATCAGCCGGACGTTAGACTTCAGCGCCGGGTGAAGATCTTTCAACTCCACCACGTCGCCAACCTTTACGCCGAACCATGGGCGCACAACTTCGTATTTAGCCATGCTGTTTCCTTACGCCAGGTTAGCGCCGTAGACAACGCCAGACAGGCCCTGATCGTCTGCAGTAATTTGCAGGCCTTCAGCAGACATGATCTGGAAGTTGTAGTTAACGTTAGGCAGTGGGCGCGGCAGTGGCACAACGCCAACAGCCATACCCACCAGTGGGGAGATCACGTCACGACGACGAACGTACGCGATAAACTCGTTACCGGTCAGCGCGAAGCTCATGCGGATTTCTTTCACCGGTGCGAATGGCAGAACAGCCTGCAGGAGAGTGCCGCTCACCACACCATTAACTACGTATGGCTGAGCCATATTTGCCCAGATCTCAGGGGAAACCCACATCACATCATACTGAGCTACTTTGTTGGTGCGTGCGGTGGTACCGAATGCTCCTTTACCAAAGAACTCAAAATATTGAGTCGTGGTTGCGCTGGTCAGGTCGATGTTAGCACCACCAGCACCAGAACCGAGGTTAATCTTCTTGGTGTTGCGGTGGTTCTTGATGCCCTGCGCCGGGTAGGACTGAACCTGAATTTTTGAATCGCCGTTCAGGTAGTAGTTGACGCGCTTCTGGTTGAACTTGCGCATCTTCGCCATCTGCGAATCCAGAACCAGATCAATGCCTACAGAGTTAAGGCCAGCAGCATGACGCCAGTTAACACCGTAGCCAGCAGTGAACACCGGAATCGGGTCGCCATCGCTCGCGTAGTCAGTGTGGTCGAAGGAGAATGGCGCCTGACCATCGATGCTTACTGACACGTCGTCAGCGATGTCGCCGACCACGTTATACAGCTTGGCGGTTTTACCAACCGGCAGCACGGTCTGAACGCCGATCAGGTCGTTTACGATTTCCATGCCAACTTCCTGATCCCGCAGCTGCAGCACCTGGTTGTCAATCTCAGCCCAGAAGTCACGGGAGAAACCGCCAACAGCGTTACAAGCCAGCATGTCAGGCGTCATCATTGCGCGGTTAGCTGCAATGATGGAATCGTTCTGTAGGTTCCACATGTTGCGGTTTGCCCACAGCTCACTCCAGTGCCCGCCAAGGCGTGAGTTAGTCGCCAGTGTCTCTTTTGAGAAGTACATATGTTTTTGTCCTTTTGTTACGCGCCAGCAGCGGCGGCAGTGCCAACGCGCATGCGCACGCGGATGAAGTCGGTGGTGCTGGCCGCGATGGTGTATTCATCCTGGCTGTATCCGATCACTGAATCAGTGTCATCGGTTGCCAGGGTAAACTGACCGGCAGTGCCCAACTTGATCGGGCTGTCTTTTTTATACGCACCAGGCAGGCAGCGCAGCGCCAGCTCACGACCTTCTTCGACGTAGTTACCTACTGCCGAATCCCCGGCAGGGATTTCTTCGGTGATTGTCAGGCCCTGGTGGTAACCGACATCGATGATGTACAGGCGTCCGGTTAGCGCAGTGGCCTGAGCGAATTTATCGGATGAGTTGATGGTTGCGGCGGTGCCAGGAAGCAACGCGGCGGCCGTTGTGCGGGTTTCGGTCTTGTACAGAGACTGACCGTCGATATTAACGCGACGATAACGTGGCATTATTCCGGCTCCTTACTTGAAGTGTTCGTCTGCGGCTGGTGCGCCGGTTTCTTTGTGCTGCTGAGCATTGTTGGTGCCCAGCGGCGCAGCTTCGCCCAGCGACTTGAACATCGCGTCCAGAGCTTCGCCTGACAGAGCGTTCGCGACGATATCGCCATGGACCTTCGCAACCGCTTCGCGCTTTGCTTTCTCTTCGGCACGGGAGTTCGCGGTCAGGGTTTCCGCGAGTTGCTTCTGATTGGCCTGCAGCGCATCAACCTTTTCCGCGAGAGGCTTAATAGCCGCTTCAGTATTGGTCGCAACAGCCTGGCCGATCATGCTGCCGATTTTTTCCAGTTCTTCTTTGGTTAAAGGCATGTCGCCCTCCGTTTTGTGGTTTGGTGCAGGCTGTTCCTGCGGTGTGAATAGAGCTTTGAATTTGTTAGCGACGACTGCCACCCACGACTCCTGGCGCGCTACTGCGGTGCCGGTATCGTCGATAGCGATCTTCCCGCCATCAGCGGAATAGCCGTAAACCTGCGCATCGCCGCCATTTCGCACGATAACTACCTGCGAATCAGTGAAGTCAGCAACCCAGGCATATTCATCCGCGCCCGCCGCAAACTTCGCTTTGGCTGCGCGATCAAGACGCTGTTCGCGCTCCCGGTAGGATTCACCCACCAGCGCGCCGGAGTTCGCTTTAAGCGGCTGCGCCAGATCGGCGTTTACCATCAGGCCAACGCCCTGCTCAGGGGTGGCGGCTCCGACTTCGTGCAGCAGGATCGCGTCGTGGTCCATGCCGTGGATATCTGCCACCCACTCAGCACCTGTGGCGCGCTGCTGATCGTTGGGTTCAAGTTGGTCGAGGAATGCGGCAACACTGGTATGAATCGGCGGAACGTCTTCACCGCGCTCAATGGCAGCGACTCGCTCAAGTAGTTCCCTGCCACCTTCAGACTCGCTGGCACGGGCCACATCAACCCACTTTTCGAGGTATATGCGATTACCGGACTTCTTAACGTTGCGGTTCCACGCGCCGATATGGCCTGCGTTAATCCCCTCTGGGGAGAAAGCAGACACGAACTGACCGTTAACTTGAGGGTGCCCAAGCGGTGCCAGGGTACCTTCCAGCCCCTTATAGTGGGCGTCGATTTGCTCTTGCGTGTACAGCCCGCCATTCATGACGACGTTCGCCGGCAGCGTGTAACTCGGCAGCACCAGGTGCTCACGCCCGTTGTATGTTTCGCGCCGGATAGACTGACTGTTCACCTTCGTAGTGATGTTTACCTGCATTGGCATAGCTATTTCTCCGCCCAGGCGTAACCGCGCGCCTGCATCGATTTATATTCCTGCTTGAGTTTCGTGATGGTGTCCGGGTATTCCGGCTTGCCGTACGCATCAACCAGCACCGACTGCTGGCTGCATTTGCAGTTGATGGAGTTACCATCTTTGCTGTACCAGTCGCGTACCTCTTCGTTGGTGTAGAGGTGGGCGTGGCGCACTGCATGGGTATGCCGGGTTGTCGGTGAAAGCGCCGAGATGTGAACCAGCAGCGTTTTCAGGCCGAAGAGGTCATTCGCTTCCTGGTCTTCATCCCACTTGGCCCGGCGCAGCGCGGTCGTCACTTCAGTGCGTGCTATCCGGTTCGCTCGGCGCTTCTCGATGCCTGTCTGGTCTGTCAGGTTGCGGGCAATGTCCAGCGGATTGAGACCACGGCCGACGCCATCAGTCAGCACACGCGCCATATCGCGCTTAACGTCAGCCGTCAGCCCCTTCATTTCCTCAAACACGCGGGCATGCACCAGCGCCATGCGTTGCTGATATGGGTCGCTCGCGAGGATTGACGCTAACGACTCACGCCCGGCTGCGTACACTGGTGATTGCTGGCTGAGGTTGTAGAACGACTGCCCGGTCCCTTTCTCCGAAGCCAGATCGATGTACTCGTAAAACCACAGGTCGTAATCGCCACCTTCAAGCAGCACCTGATCAACCAGGTAACTGGCATCGTTCAGGATGATGGAGAGTAGCGTCGGGTTTAGCTGGTATTCGTATCTGGCGTTTACTGCGAGGGAGGAAGGTATTTTGTCGAGTGCTGATTTATACGCTTTGCCAATCTTATTCATTCGCCTAGCGAAGTCTTTCATTACCCGGCGTTCCAGCGCATCGGCTCCGGTCGGATCCTGATAGTTACGCGGCAGAATTGGTGGCTTCGTCTTTTTCGTCGCCATCCTCTTCTCCTAACGGGAATTCATCGACGTTTTCATAACCGGCTGCCGTGCGAATTTCTTCACGGCTGAATGCCGGATTCTCTCCGCTGCCCTGGAACGTCTTGTTAATCTCTGCCATGGTTTTGGCATTGGCGAGTTTCTCAGTTCCTGTCTGCTCGTTGAGGTCATCCCAGATAACCGTCTTCTCGCTGACAGCGTCAATGATGTTCAGGTCGATGAGCTTGTCACTGAAGTCTTCAATTTCGAATGACAGGTCACCGCGGCGTGACTGACAGCGCGCGTTGAAATATTTCTGATCCTCGGTGCTTGCCCTTTCACCCGTCTGCATCCCAACCAGAACTTTCACAGGGATATCAACAGATGCAGCGAAGGTTTGCAGGTTGACGTTATAGGTCGCTGACGGATCCGCTACAGCTGTGACCAGTGGTGCGACTGTAGCCCCTTGGGTTGTCATCAGAACATCGTTACCACGGTTCATTTCCCCGGCAACTTCGTTAAACTTATCCTGCAACTCGTCAATGCTCACGCCATAAAGTGACGCGAGATTGCTGAAGTCGATTTCCTTCTCAAAATTGACATTAAGCTGCCGCGCGGCGTTCTTCAGGAATGACTCACCAGAACCACCCTCGACCTTCTCAAGGCTGACGCAGGCGTTATAGCCTGGCTCAAGGAAGCCAATGGCATCATTCGAGTAGTCGCCCAAGATGAAGACGCGATCAGGATGCACAAAGCGCTGATTCGCCCCGCCATTTGGCAGGCTCTCAACGTATTTCCACTGCTTTGGTTGCCCGTAGTCTGCAGATTTCTGGTCAGTTACCCACTCGCTGACAGTTAACGAACCGGCCCATGCGATCGTTACCTTTTTAAGTGACTTACCGCGGACAACCGGCTGATCCCATGCTCTTGAATCGTTGATATGCAGCAGGATGCCAGCATAGCGCCCGACCAGGCGGCGGCGGTCAGCTTCAGCAAAGGCCCGCCATAGGCGCTTTGTGAAAACCTTTTTGGTGTTCTTCTCCCAGATGGTCTCGTCCTTGCTCTCGTCGGCATCGTCACCCTCGATGATTTCCGGGTTAGTCTGCCAGCACTTGCCCACCAGCTTCTCAACTGCACCATGAGAGATACCACCGCGGCGGTAAAGGGCATAGAGGTTTTCGTAGGTCACCTGCTCAGGGAAGCCATACTCGCACCATGCTGAATGGCGCTTATTGTCCAGCCCCATCGTTGGCGCCATCAGACCCATACGGGCGCGCGCCATCCGCGCATCGTTCAACGCATGGTTGACGGCGAGAGTTAATTTGTCAGTCATGGTTTGTCCGTTTGGTTAGCGAAGGCGTTTCGGAATCATCATCCCGGCCATCTGGCCCTTACGCTTAATGTGACCGTCGAGGCTGTAGCGAATGCCATCCCAGCAGTGTTCGTAACCGTCGGCGAGCTTCGGCAACACCTCACCGGTGATGCGGTCCGTTTTGTACGACCACATGCGAGCCTCGCGTGCTACGTTCTTGCAGCGTGGATGGATAATTATTTCGTCGAAACCGCGGAGATGCGCGATACCGTCCTCAACACTCCCCTGCCATTTCTCGGCAGCCGAGATGTTGAAGCCCTGGCGCTTGAGATAGCTGATAGTCTCGGGTCGGGAGGAGTCGGCCTTGATGGGCCAGTCACGCGATCCGGGAATTGTGTCGTACAGCTCTGGTATATGGTCGAGCTCTGTCTGCTGACCGTATGCCTCGTATTCGATGTACAGCCGGTTGTGCAGGATGAACGAGCGCACCAGCGTGTTAGGGTCTTTGGCGAAACCGAAGTCAGCACCGAAGAACAGGCGATCGGCCTCTTTCCATAGCTGATCCGAGAACTCAGCGATCCGGTATTTTCCGGCCAACACCTGCTTATCAGAGTTTTCGAGGTAAGCACCCTCCCAAACCCACGCGTATGTTGCCGGGTCGAGGCGGCGCTGATCGTTCTGCCGCTCACCTTCCAGCACGTCAGGGAACCACGGGTTATCCGTGTAGTTCATCTCAACGGTGATGCAGTCGTCGCCTGCCTCTTTGCGGAAACGCTTATCCGTGGCGCTGCCGTCGCGCTCCGGGTTCCACGTCACCCAAATCTCTGATCCCTCTTCACGAACGGTAGGACTCAGCTTCTGCCAGGCTATTTCGCTGACTGATTCAGCCTCGTCGACCCAGCACAGCAGGATGCGCGCTTTCGACTTGATGCTGTCGAGGTTATGCCGCAGACCGCAGAACACGTAGTTAACGCTCTTGTCGATGGTGCGGATGTACTTCTCGCCGATATCAAAGTTGGAAGCCAGCCAGGGAACAGACAGGATCGCCTGTTTCACCTCCTGCATACTCGACTCTTCCAGCGAGTTCATGAACTCACGCGCGCAGAGCACCACGCCGCTTTCACCGTTCATCATCGACTGATACGCCTTTACTGCAGTCATCAGTGCGAATGTGCGCGTCTTGGCGCTGCCACGTCCACCGTGCGAGCACCGGTAACGCTTATTCACGGCGGTGAATAGTGGTGCAAGCTTCGCGGGGATCGGCAGTTGAACGGCTTCACTCATGCTTTAGGCTCAACAGGTAGTAACTGGATGATTGTCGGCTGCGGAGTCATGCTGCCATCAGGGCTTGTATGCTCGACTTTCTGGCGATTTGTGTAGGCATCGCCCATTTCTTTGGCGGCCTGCTCGATAAGCTGCGAGGTCATGCCGTAGTTCTTCATCTTTTCAGCATTGGTCGCCATTCGGTCGAGAACGCGCAACCGGTACGCTTTGTTCGCGATCGGTATGTCGGCGATCTCATTCTGGAATCGTTTACGGGTGGCGTTGAACAGGTCAATCCACTTCTGGCTCAACTTGGCCGCCATTGCGTTTCCTGGCGTATATTGCGACACCTGCTGCCGTGAGACATCGATGCCGTATTCAGCCTTTACAAGCTCAATGACTTTTACCGGGGTCTCGTAGCAGGCGAGTGATTGAACGATGAAGGCTTTAACCTCTGTCGATAATGCTGCCACAGGCTACCTCCATGACAATCTGAATAAAGCGTTACGCCAGCTTTAGCATGCACGTCCCGCATGACCTGGCTATATCGATGTGAGCCACTTCTGCTGGTGCATTGGCCGCATCAACGAGCTCCTGTACTTCTTTGCTGGCACCGTATCGCCGTACGACACCAGTGAATTCCTCGACGTCGTGGCCGCGCAGTGAAAGCACTGGCTGCCCTGTCTCTTTGTTGAACTTAGGCGCGCCGAAATCATCGGTGGCCTGTGCAATGTGGTAAAGCTCATGCTCTACAAGTGCGCAGAACTCGAGGTCACTGCATTGTGAGCAGTAGTCTGCCGCCAGCGTGATGATGAACTTAGGGATGCGCCCAAACCATTCGTGCATCTGCTGTTCCATTCTGGCTTTCTGCCAACCACCGGCCCGGAGCATCACCTGCTCGGCCTGGCCGAGGACGTAGCGCCCTTTCTTCGTGAAAGAGTCAGACGCCCACATGAAGCAGAGGTCAGCTTCAAGCAGATGTTCGTGGTCAGGGTTATGGATGCTTCCGGTATCACTGAAGATTTGGCGGCTTACCCACTCATGCACTTCATTTGCGGGAATCAGCCGGGTGTATGGCTGCCAGTTGTCGGAGGCGATGAAGTTAACTGGCGGATAAGGCCTGCGCTCGTCATCGTTAGCCATGGGTTACTCCGTTGTTTGTTCTTCTGGCTGCTCTGCCGGTACTGGCGTGAACTCCACGCGCTTTACATCAGCAGGAGCGAAATACAGCCACTGTCCAGTTTCGGTCGCCAGCGGCACAAAGCCGTTAACCAGCTCAGGCTGACGTCGTGACATCTTGCCCGTGAAGGTTTCGCCTGTTTGAGTGGTTAGCGTGATTTGGTAGATGTCGGACATGATTACCTCTTTGCCTTGTCGCAGCTGTTGCCCTGCTTCTCAGAAGTGCTTAGCCACTTACGGCTTACCCGTAAGGAAGATGTGATCACCATCATTGCGGGGTTACACAGATCATTATCGAAGCCCCTCAGTGAAGAGCTTCTGTAACGGCCTACTTATTTTCGGTCTGCTTATCCCATTCCTCGCGGAACTTGGAAGGATTATCAAAGCCCTGAGTACATTGATTATTTTTCATGCTGCCTTTCCTCTTCGATTTTGCGGATTGCCGCCTTATCCAGATTGCACTGCCCAAGCGCCGTATAGAGCTGAGCGTTTAACTCAAGACTTGCCTGCCACGTGAACGGAATCGCCATTCCGGGGATCGGTGTATCTGCTGTCAGGTCAGCGCTTATCGGCACCACCGGAGCCGGGACGTAAACTGTCTGCGTATTCCCGCAGGCTGTCAGCAACGGCAGAAGGAACAAGCTGGTTAGCGCACGGATCGCCTTCAAGCGCCTGCCTGATGTAGACAATGCGCGTCTCGCCTTTTTTGGCCAGTTCGTTCTTTGCATTCTGGGTAGCCTGTGAGATGTCACGGATGATGTTCATCGTGGTGATCACGTTGTTGGTGATCGCCTCTGATTTGTCTGCCCTGACCGTTTCTTTATCGCGCTGGTCCTTGTAGGTGATGGCATTGTCGCGGTAGTGGTTCACGAAGAACGCCAGCACGCCGATTACCGCCACCACAAGCAGCTGCAGCCAGTAACGCTTAACCAGTGCACCAATCACGACAGGAACAGAGCACGCTCCGCCTCACGCCGACGGGTTAGTCCGTTCAGGACTTTGCCACCAGCTTTATTCCAGCGCAGGAACTCATCGGCTGCGCCAGCGTAATCACCGGCGTTGAGTTTTCGCAGAAGAGTCGATGTCGACAGTGAACGGGCTCCGAGGTTATACGTGAACGATACCAGGGCGTCGAATTGCCCCTGAGTCAGGCTGACTTTAACCAGGCGGGATACGTCGCTTTCATAGCTGACCAGTCCGGTCTTCAGCAGGCGCTCTGCTGTTTCCTGCTTAATCGTCATCCCGGCGCGGATTGGTTTCCCGTCGACAGGCTGAGTCCAGCCATAGCCGATCGTCCACACGCCGACACTGTCCTGGTAGGCGGTGAGTCTACAGCCTTCGAACTCTTTGATCAGGGCAATGCCCTTTTCGCTGGTTTGCATGGACTACTCCGTAATGACGACCTTCGCAAGGTTCCCACGTGCCAGCCACACCGCCATGCAGATGACGGAGTTAAGCAGCAGATCGCCGAGGTTAACCTGAACGTAGTGGCCGAGCAGAATGTTGAAGGCGTTGAATCCGGCGGCAAGGATGACCAGATAGGCCAGTACCGCGACACTCAGGCGATGACGCTTTCCCTCTTTCCGGAAAAACATCAGCCTGACCATGATTAACAGGCAAACTATGGCGTTTGCATCCATCAGAAGAAGCTGCCATGTCATTTATCTTCCTCCCCCAGCCCCGGCATCTTCCCGCTTTTGGATTTGCGGAGAATACGCAGCAGGACTGCCACGGAAATGGAAGCAGTGACAATTGCACCGACAGCTGGCGATACCTCAATGCTGGCCGGTGGCTTCATCAGGCTTAACGGCGTGTTGATGATTCCGGCCATGATTTTCGCCATGGGTACGGAGAAGAACACGCCACTGATAAACGATATCAGCGCAAAGATAGCCTGCTTCCAGAGTTGATGGGGATCTGAGGTCAGAACGTATAGCGCCGTTCCGGCGAGTGATCCGAGCATCACTGCTGGAGTCGCCTCCGGAAACAGCGTGGCAAAGGTTACACCGACTGATGACGATGTAAGACCAACGCCTACGATAGTGAAGGTCTCAGACATATTTATTCCGTGTGTAGTTGGTTCAGGCCCTCGGGACGATTTAACAAGAAGGCATGTCGAGGATGGTTCCCGGGGCCTGGAATAAAAAACCTGGCGACAAGCCAGGAAGATGAGGGTAAGGCAATGTCGGCTCTCTGGCCGAAGGGTCCCAGGTAGTGGGTTTGGTTTGTGGTGGCCGGTGCTGATCTCCGGCTTTCTCTGGCATCGTGTGCCCCAAGACTTTTCTCCAGAGATAGCGCAGTCCTCATTAAGGGGGTGCCGTCTCTAGCGCATCAGCCTGCGCATTCACCACAACGGACAGAGCACTGAGCACTTCACGCCAACTCCATGCTGCTGCGTGGGTTGGGTTATGAGCCCTTCACGCCAATGCTCTTTCCTGTTGTGTAGAAACGAAAAAGCCCAAGGCGTTAACCTCGGGCTTGAATTCTTTGTGTCGACAATCAAAGCTATGGCGACGATATCAGATTTACATGAAATATATGCGTTTCAGTTCGGTTTTGCAAGACTTACATCTAAATTTGTCGCCTTTTGTTGTGAACGTGATCGCGTTACAGAGATAAGCGCACCGCTATCGAGTCGCTTAAAGCTGTTACGCATAGCCAGCCAGTGAGGCAGATAGGTTTCTGTCCAGGTGGATTTCGCAACGCCCGCCAGCTCCGCCAGCGCCTGGTATTCGTATGTATCCCGTCCCGTCAGCTCAGCCTTAACGTCCTGCGCCGCCAGCCAAATTAGCTTCTTCAGGCGATCCATCGTCTTGCCGGCCACTTTCTTCGTGCCGAGCCGTTCCAGGAACTCTGACCAGGCCCATTGGGTGATCGCCACCTGGTGCTCAAAGCTAACGTTCTCGCTGTAGTTCCACAGCAGCCATGATTTCTGGTGCTCCTCCAGTGACATCAGGGCCCGGCGCCATGAAGCGGTACAAAACTCAACATGATTAACCAGAGGAATGTGGGAGCCCTTTGCGCGTGACTGCTTGCCCGGGATAGGTGGATTATCCAGGGTAATCATTTCCCCGGTCACCTCATCCATCACGCGCGGCTTTTTGCGCTTAAAGGTCTTGGTATCGAACTGGGCATTTTCCAGCCAGGCCAACAACTGACCTTTGGTGGCACCACTCAGATCGGCAGTTGCCACAATGAGCTGCTGACGTACGTATTCCAGTTGCTGACTGTTCATGCGGCTTCCTTCTGTGGCTGATTGGTTTTTGTCTGGCTGTGCTTTGCTACTGGTGGCATGCTGGCGCGCTTAACGCTTTCTGCCTGGTACCGGAGGAAGTCGGTATGGTTCATGCGGCCTCCTGTCGGCGGGCCCGGCGTTTTTCCAGTGCGCGGGCTTTGCGTGTGAAAATGGATTTGATGCGCTGCAGGTATGGGATGTCGAACCGGCGGACGGAATTGTCGTTGTTTATCGCCTCAACTTTTTCGGCACCGATGCGCTCGATAAGGCCCTGTTCAAATGCCTTTTGCGCGCCGTCACGATCCCGGTTGCAATAGACACACTGGGCTGCGGTATTGTGAAGGTTGAAAGCGAGGTGCGCCGCTGCGCCGCGGGTGCGGTAGTGTCCACAGTCCATGGTTCCGCCAAACTTCTGCTCCGGCAGCCTGCCGCAGCTGATGCACGGCTTACCAGCATCCCTCAGACGGACGTACCGATTGAAAGCAGCCTGCGCTTCAGCTCTCCACTGCGGTTTCGTTTTTAGCGCCACTTTTCTTGCTTTCAGATCCCGGCGCTCCGCGCGCTCTTTCTCTTTACGTTCCTTAATGCGTTTAGCCGCGGCTTTCACCTTCTCCTTTTCGCGCTCCTCCATCGCGAGGATTGCGCCATGCTCCGGGCAGCACCAGCGGATCCTGATGTCGTGGAATTTCGGCACGAAGTATTCACCGCATACTTTGCACTTACGGCGGGATGGTTTACGCACGTTTCCTCCTTGCCGCGAGACGCAGCCATTTCTGATCCACCAAGCGGGCGGTGTAGTCTTTCATGGTAGGGATGTCGGACGGCTTAACCTCTGGCTTGCGCTGGCGGCGCGCCGGGACGCGGAAGATTTCGTTTGTGATGACGCGAGAAAGTGGAGTAGACATCATGCCTCCTGCTTATCGCGCAGTTGCTGGTACTCGCAGCTCTGCGGGATGGTCAGGTGGCAGCCGATATTCATCGCCCAGGCTTCGACTTTGCACAGAAAAATATACATCTCGCCGGTTTCCAGCTCGGACGTATGGCGGAGAGATTGGACCGTGGTGACCTCGCCGGACACGACGTCTACCCGGTCCTTGCTTTCGTAGCCGAGATAGGTGTGCTTCATCGCGTCTTTAACCCACTCAGGCGTAGCGAAGGCCTTACCGCGGGCGATGAGGTAGTCGCTGATTTCCGTGTACCACATGTGGCTGAGAGCGTTCTGCGACAGGCTGCGCTTCTCGCGCCACGGCTTCACCTGCAGGCGGAAGCATTGCCCGGCATCCAGCAATGGCTGAATCTGCTGGCCTATGGCCGCAAAGTTGCCGCGATGGAGTTTGATGCCGTCTACTGGCAGAGTCATACGGCCTCCTTAACGGAAACCGCAGAATGCAGATAATCGCAGGTGCATTTCTGCATCTGTGACAAGGTGAGAAGTTCAGATTGTTGTCGCATTTAAGTCCCCTTAAATGCGCAGAAGTCACCGGAGTTGTTCAGGCTCCAATGACTTAATTATGGATGGATGATTATTGGAAATCAAACGTTGCTTGACGTTTAGTTATGCGTCGAATTGGTTAGGCATCCGGCACTTCTAGCGCAGCTTCGGGAACGGTATCAGCAATCCAACCGGAGCACTTCCTGCAACGAAAAACAGTTACGCCATCCTGCGAATAAACAAACTGACCTATCACCTCGGGCTCAACGTTCTCATCCGGATAAAACGGTCTCTTCCTGTCGGTTCGGCCGCATGAATTTGGATCGGCGTTTAACTCGATGCTGATGACCTCACCACAACTGCAAGTCCCTTGGATGATTTCCATCACTTCACCTCCTGCTGCGGTGCTGCTTTGAATACGCAATCGATAGCATTCACTTTGCCTTCCCATTCTGCAGGTAGTGTGCATTCAATGAACTGGACATTGCCAACTGGTGGGCTGCATTTGCAAAGAGTTGAGTGAACTACAGTTACAGACTTGTCCGTTAATATTACCGGTCCATCGACGAACTGAACCTTAATATCGAACACCCATAAATCTGGCTCTGGATATTTGCTATTTTTTAAAATCCACAGCACTGCCTTTTCAACATCAAAGGCTGTATGTATTTTTCTTCTCACATAATCTTTAACATTTTCCTGAACTTCATAACCGGTAAACGCCGTCTCTCGTCCAACCTTGTAATCCGGAGAAGAATCAATCATCGCCTTATAAACCAAGCTTGCAGTATCCGGTTGTTTAGTAGGACCGGCTGCGAGCTTTCCAGCGTTGAACATAACCTCTGCCGGCTCCTTCGGCACCATCACCCAACCATCCGGAATAACCGGAGAGTTGCCAGCCTCATACGCAACGCGCAACCAGTGGAAAAATACCTCCGTCATCACGCATCCACATTCGACGTCAATGGTGCCTGTCTGCTGCGAAAGCCACTGATCGAATGGCAACTTGTTAGCCGTCGTTACAGGTTCGGCACCCTGAAGCATGGCGGCGCGGAAGGCATCTTCAATTTTGCATTGAATGCGAGATACTAACTGAACGTCACCGCCAGGAAACTCGTGGCGTCGGTTCACGTCGTACATGATTTCTCTGGACAACAGAAGAGAAATCGTTTCGAAATGCGGAGTGATCGCTTTGTTATCCTGCACAGATGCCGGCGCTGGCGGGGCGGTGTATACGGCGATGTGAGTTGAGCTATCTCGATAGGCTTCATGGTCGCTCGATAACCCGCAACTGCCTGCTTGCTCATAAGCTGCTTTATGGACATATCCGTAGGGCCCCGCTTCTAGCGATGCCAGCGCGATACGCAGCGCCGCCAGCGTGTTGCTGTCTTCTTCGTCCAGTCCGAACGGGATTTCATCGCGGGCAGCTTCCATGTCGGCAATTTTCTGCTGCAGCCATTCTTTGGTAATAGTGCTCATTGGTTAGTCCTCATCCACTTCAACGCCATCTTTCAGCGTTATGCCATGCCAATCATCGGCCCAGCTGGTTAGCCCTGGCGCATCAATGCTAGGCATATAGACGCTTGCGGTGTGATAGCCCGTGTCGTTATCAATGCAGGCAACGTGCTCGCCGTTATAAGCGCTCAGCGTGTCCAGAACGCTATAGAATTTACCTCCGGCGGCTCTGAAATCCTTCACTGCTTTCTCAAGACGTTTCCACGCTTTTTCCTGTTCCGGCGTCAGGTCGATTAATTCCTGCAAGGTAGCCATATCACTCTCCTTTACCGGCTGCAGCGAAGAGCACTTTGTTGTAATTGTTCTGACAGTCGATATAGCCCTTCGCATAGTCCTCGGTGGCACCGTAATGGCAAATCTGGAACTCTGAGTACTGCTTCACGCCACGCGCTAACGCTTGCAGCTCAACAATCTGCTTGTCTTTGGCTTCCAGATCATCCAGCAGCGCCAGCACGTCGCGAGTTTCCACGAACATATTCGGGTCGAAGTTATCGACCGCTTTTGCTGCGGCTGATTTCAGTTTGTCGATGTTGCTCATGACTGCACTCCTTTGCGAAGCTGGGCGGCGAAATCAACAGCCCGAAATACAGCAGACTTAATGGCATGAGCATGATTACTGCCGGACCGTAGCTGCTTATGAACGTTACCAAGCTCGTTTGCAAACATCTCCACACCCTGCGCCCGCACTTCAGCCAGGAAGGCGTCGGTAGCTGGGGTTTGCTTCTTGGTTTCCTTGATGCGGATGTATGGGCTTCCAATGCTCAATGTTTTTCCGACTAGGCGTTGATGCTCACTGGTGGTATCACCATAACCAAGTGTTACATGAGGTATAAATTCTAAGTCGTATGTGAATCCAGCTGTTTTTGATACTTCATGCGCGCCATAGACATCAGGAGAGTCAATTATGGCCACTGTCAGATTTACTCTTTCCCAATATTCAACCTTGGAAACTGTAGCCACTACCGGCTCTGGCATAATGCGGTTAACATCAAGCTTTGTTGTTGCCGATGCGCTCATGTAGCAAATTGTCAGGTGTTTATCATTCAGAATGTCAGTGTTGCTTTCCGTTCGAAGCGCGATGTATAAATCCGTTTTGGTCACCCCCGCATTCTCCGCAGCCATCGCCGCGCATCTGGCTTCAAGCTCCGCATTGCGCTTTTCTGCCTCTCCCACTTTTTCAGCAACCTGCTTCAGGCAATACTGGAGAGCAACTACTCGCGGCGAGTTCTCTTCCATCTGCTGCATTAATTCAGCCATTTTTTCCACTGCACTTACGTTTGTCATACCCCTACCCTCCCCCAAACCATCAATACTCGCTTCATAGCCGCACTGTTGCGGCACTCCTGGCAGATCACGTTTGTCTCTGTGCGCTGAACCAGATTCGAATTTCCCTTCGGCATGGCTGGTATGGTTTCCGGTGCATATTTCATTCCGTAGCTGGTCAGCCGATAAAGCCGCTGTCCGTATTTGCCTTCGCAGCTGATCAGCCCATCGGCCAGCAGCGTGCTCACGGTTCCGGATATCTTTTTGGTGTCCATTCCGATAAGCGCTGCCAGTTTGGCGTTGTTCAGTCCTGGGTTATTGCGCAGGGCTGCCAGCACCTGCTCACGGATTGTTATGGTCATGCTGCCCCCTTGGAACGGTAAGAATCCCAGGTGAATGACAGCGTGCACCCGCCGCCATCGCTCATGCGGTCAATGACCCGCTCACTCACGAACGCCGCCAGTTCTTCTTTGGTCTGGTTGCTGATCAGGATGGTCGGCCTCATCCGCTCGTACCGGGTGTTGATGATTTCGAACATGATCAGCTTCTCGGCTTCGCTGCCGAACTGGACGCCTACCTCATCGATAATCAACAGGTCCGGAGTGGTGAAGTGCGAAATCACGTCGTTCTCGCAGCGCGTCGCTGTTTTCGACCACGTTGATTTGAACTCGCGGGCAATCTTCAGCGCGGTGGTAAAAATTACCGGGCTCTGGTGTTTCTCGATGACATCACGGGCGATCGCCAGGGCAAGATGGTTTTTACCGGTCCCCGGCTTGCCGCACATCACCAGCCCGCCACCCTGTTTCAGGCGCTCTGGCCACTTCGCGGCATACGCCTGGCAAACCCGCAGCGCGCGCTCTGACTCCTTCCCCACCGGCTGATAGTTTTCCAGCGTGCACGTCACAAAGCGCTCAGGGATTTCGAGCTGGCGCAGCAGGCGATCGATGTTCTGCTGGCGCGTGCGGTCTTCCCAGCGTTTTTTCTCGGCATACAGGAAGGTCAACTCATCGCGCAGGCAGCCCGGGCAGCGAGTCGGCGGTGACGGCAGCTTAATGAGGCTGCTGGTAAGAACGCGTTTACGCTGTTCGTACTCGCCATGTTTCTCGCACAGCACCTTTTCGCAGACGGTCTCGCAGTTAGGGAGTTGCTCTGGCGGCCTGCTGAGAACTTCCAGCATTTTTTCGATAGCGTCGATTTTTTCGAGCAGTTCCATACTTAGTCCCTCGCCCATGAAGGAATTTCAGTCTGGCCGTAGTCTTTGCCAGCGAAGTTCTCAGATACGCGAGACGGAGTGCGGGAAGGCTGCTTAGCACCTTTCGGTTCAAACAAACCCTGCCAGCCATTAGCAATGCTCTGGTTGATGATTTCTTCAGGCTGATATCCGCTGCACTTGCAACGCTCGAGCAGGTTGATGGCCTGGGTAACCGTCTGCTGAGACTTGATCGGTTTCTTCAGGTCACGACGGTACTCAACCCATGACTTCCAGACTGAAACTGACAGCCATTCAGGAAGGTCAACACCAGCCGGATCGAACGAAGCCGGTTTGGTGGATTTAGGGGGTTTATTAATATTGTCTTTATTGTCTTTTGTAATAGTGTCTTTTGTGTGTCCCCATGTTGGTGACAGGGTTGTCACTGTTTTGGTGACACTTTTTGTCACTACGGTAGGGACATTGTCACTACTATGGTGACAGTCACTATTGTGGTGACATTTTGGCGCAGGCTTAGTGCCCGGAATTACCCACTCACTCAGGTTTTTGTTGGGCCCGATCAGCATGCCGTCGGACACCAAAACATTCATCGCAATGAGTTCGTTTTTGGCAGTGTTAACCTTCTGCCGAGGTAATCTGGTCAGCTCCGAAAGTTGTGAGTCTGCAATGCGGTCCATCTTCTTGTTGAACCCATAGGTTTTGCGGCAAACAGCATGAGCTACCTTGGCCTGATTTTTGGTCAGGTTCGCGCCGATAAGCTCCTCATACAACTCGTTTGCCAGACGGGTGTACCCATCGTCTGTATCGGCCACGCGTTGCTCCTGTATTCCCGAAACTACAGCGGGAAAGTTGAGAATTTCTGCGGTGTTTGACATACTTACTCCCGTTACTTGGCGTAACACAGTGTTTGGAAGGCCTTTGAAGTGACCGCTTCAAGGGCTTTTTCTTTTCTGGTGCCTCTCACATAACCCCCAGCATCGACGTGACCATGGCCATCAGCGGCGCGGTCAGGTCCGGGTCGACACGGAACATCTCTACAATCCCCTCACTGAGTTCCTTGAGCTTCTGGTGACGCGGGGCGTTCATCGCAACGGCCACTTTCGCCTCGCTCGTTTCCTTCTCAAGTCGAGCTAAGCGGGACATGAAACTGTCCTCGGGAAGAAGTCGATGGCGATACTCCAGCGGCAGGACGGACATGATTGCCGGCGCCAGCTGGCGAATGTTGTTGGTCGCATATTCGGTGTCGCCGTCGATCCAGCGGAACACCTTCTGCATCTGGCGGTGCGAGTCAGTCGGGATATCCAGTCCGGTGCCGCCGTTAGCCCGCCACTCTTCAACAATCAGCGCTGCGACAAATTCACGGCTGCGGCAATCAGCTGCCCAGGCGCGCACAGCTGCGCGGATCCCATCGATGTTTAACGCCGAGGAGTCAGGCTCCCGGCGATTCTGGTAAATCATCGCCGTTGGCGAAAATTTGTTACCTTGTTGATACGCAAGTGAATGCATTGCTTTCCCTTTCGTGGTTAGGGCCGCCGATTAGGCGGCTGTGTTATTCGCCCCAAGCAGCTGGGCGAGATCTGGACGGATATCTGCTGGTTTGAGCTTGCCGTTCGTTGCATTGACAATCTTCATTACGTAGCGGGCATCAATTCCGCCACCATGCAACCAGCGCCATACCGTCGGCTGCGCCACACCACAAAGGTCGGCTAATTTCTTCTGGCTACCAGCGATATCAATGGCGCGCTGGATGGTTTTGTTCGTCATATTCCAATTCCTATGAGTATTGGTGTGAATTGATAATAGCAATGCGTATTGATTTAGGCAATAGCTAAACGTGTTTTGACCATCAATACGCAAGCGTATAAATTTAAACTCATGAAAAAAGAAACTCTTGCAGAACGCCTGAATCAGGCGATGGAACTATCTGGCATGTCTCAGGGCGCTTTGGCTAAGGCGTCTGGCGTTGCTCAGCCCACCATCTGGCGGCTGACCAGTGGCAATGCCCGCGGCTCAACTAAAATCGTTGAGATTGCCAATGCGCTTGGCGTTCGCTCTGAGTGGCTTTCAACCGGAGTTGGCCCGATGCGTGACGATGGTCAAATGCCCGCAATTTCTCAGCCGAAAACCGAGCCGGGACCTACTGACACTTTCCGCATTGAAGCGCTAGACTTTTACGTAAGCGCTGGGCCAGGAGCCATCAACAGCGAGTTTGTGGAGGTGCTACGATCCGTGGAATATTCAGTCGAAGATGCTCGCCGGATGTTCAATGGCAGGAAGGCGGAGCAGATAAGAATCATCAATGTTCGCGGTGACAGCATGTCCGGGACCATTGAGCCAGGCGACTTATTGTTCGTCGACATCAGCGTCCAGCACTTTGATGGTGATGGGATCTACGCTTTCATCTACGACGACACCTCGCACGTTAAACGCCTCCAAAAGATGAAAGATAAGCTTCTGGTCATTTCAGATAACCAGACTTACCGTCCATGGGATCCGATTGAAAAAGAAGAAATGAACAGGATACTGGTGTTCGGTAAAGTGATTGGCAGCATGCCTCAAACATACAGAAAACACGGTTAAAATTTTTGCCTAACGGCTTTTCACAGCAAGGATTATCATGAAAAAGTTGGTTATTGCAGCGACAGCAGCTGCGCTTCTCTCTGGGTGCATGTCCATTCCTAAACCAGTAAACCTCCCGCCTTTCCCGCAGGCTGAGTATGACAAGTTGAAACTTGATGGCTCAGAAAAGCTGACTGGCCAGGCCTTCCTTAAGACGATGGGCGGAGACGTAAAAGTAGCTGCAGGTAGCCAGGTGATCCTGATGCCAAAAACCTCTTACACCGATTTCCAGTTCACCACCTGCATGGGCCTGACCCGCTGCGACAAAGAAGATATGCGCGCTGCGAAATATGAGAAGGTCACTATTGCTGATGCCCAGGGTAAGTTTGAGTTCGATAACATTGCCCCTGGCGAATATTACGTTCAAACCACCGTTACCTGGATGCGTCCATCCACTTACGGGTTGGTGACTGAAGGCGGCGCGCTGATGTCAGCCGCATCAGTAAAAGCAGGACAAAACAATACAGTAATGGTTACCCGGTAACCTTCACAATCCTGAAGAACCCAGCCACAGCGCTGGGTTTTTTATTGCCCACAGCCCCCCAATCACAGCAATCCCCACTCCACTTAAAACACGATCCGAATCTCATTCACTCGAAAAAATATCAAAATAAATTCCTTTAGCTATCAACGCATTAATAGCAATTGCTATTATTTAATATCAATACGTATTGCTATAAACAATACTCATCGCTATTATCAACTCATCGAAACGAAACATCGACAGCTGAGCGAAGTTAGCCAGCGGCGAAGTGGAGATTCGGTCAGTCGAACGGCGCGACAGTAAACCATGCGTCGGACGCCCGGCGGGCTCAGGGAGAGCGGCAATGGTGCGTAACTGGAATGTTTTGGGCTGGCAGACGGTTATCAGCTAGTTGGTGAGGTGATGGCTCACCAAGGCGACGACGGCCTTCCCTACTGCTTGAAAGTGGGGAGCCAGCACCAAAACATTTCTCCCGCATCAGCGGGTAACGACAGAGGGTAAGACGATGAAAACAAGTAGCGGACAAGAGATTTTAAAGGGCTTCAATGTTCGGGATATATCTGCTGATTATGACGAGCCAAGGTTTGATGTTTTGTTTGTCCACGATGATGGCACATGCCGGTATTCAAACGATGTTTTTGGTTCTGAGCAAGAAGCCATCAGTTACGCAGAAACATGTAATGCCAACACAGCAGACGATGAGTGCTGGGACTACTACCAGCACTCTTCAACCAGCAACGACTGGAAGCTGATTCAACACATTGAAGCTAAAGCCGCCTAACCAGCGGCTTTTTTCATACCTCAGTCGCTTCACCGAGGCGGCTTAGTTATGACAACCGGCGGCCATCCACCGCCCATTAGCGCAGAAGTCTTGTTTAACGTTCGGCGGCGCGGCCTTAAGCGCGGAGATGATTATGAGTACAACGGAAAATGTCGTGATTTTATACATATCGGTGGGAGTGGCGACGGCGATTTTTGTCCTTACTTTCAACCTTTTTGTAAAAAAAGAGAATCGCTTATCCATTGAGGAAATAGTTTTGATTCTTGCCAGGTTCTCGTGTTCAAAGCCTGTGATTGTCACTTTCATGGCGCTTTTTGCTTGGATAATACTTAAGAGGTTCTGATATGACAGTCACCCACAACGGCAAGCAGTACACCGCCAAAAAGCTCAACGATAACGAGTGGCAACTGACGTCGCTATCGGCACCGCGGGAAAAACTGGTGCTGAACCGCTGGCAGATGCATATCGCTGGCCTCCTGGAACAGGTTGAGGTGAAGGTATGATCAACCATTACGGCACCACCCCGCTCATTCGCCAGTGCGTCACGCCTGGGATGATGGCAATGCATGAAGGCCGGACCTATCGCGTCTCAGCAGTCATTCAGGAGCGCAAATGGGTTTACCTGCACACCGATGCAGAAATCATCCGCCTCAGTGACTGCGTGATTGACGTCCTTCTGGACGGTCACGGCAACCCTATCCAGCACTAACCACCCTATTCAACCGATCGGCCTGGCTTCTGCTGGCGGGATCTGCACATCCAAATTTCAGGAGTTCAGCCATGAACGCATATCTCACTTACGACCGAATCGAAGATCGGCGCTGGGTTGAGCAGCAGCTCACCGACGAGAAAGAGAAGTGGATCGACGACCGGGCGCAGAAAATCATCGACATGATGCCAAAAGAACCGTCTGGCCTCTTCCACTTCACGGTCCCGATTGACTCCAGCCCATACGAAGGACTTCGCAGCGATAAAGCTGGCGAGGTCTACAACGATTTCATTTCGGCAGTTGCTTACGCCCAGGCGGAATACGACTGGGAACACCGTACCGGCTGCCCGTTTTAATTTTTGAGGGGGTTAACGATGGCAAACGAATTAACAATCACAGCGACGTCGCTTCAGGAGATAGGCGTCGACGTCTCCACCTGGAGCGCGCTGAAGAACAGCATCTACCCTGGCGCCAAAGACGAATCGGTAATGATGGCCCTTGATTACTGCCGCGCCCGCCAGCTGGATCCGTTGCTCAAACCTGTCCACCTCGTTCCGATGTACGTCAAAGACTCGAAAACAGGTAAAGGCGACTGGCGCGACGTGGTCATGCCGGGCATCGGGCTTTACCGCATTCAGGCAGACCGTTCCGGCGATTATGCCGGGGCTCGGGAGCCTGAGTTCGGGCCCGACGTAACTCAGACGCTTACTGGTGTCGAGGTGACCTTCCCCCAGTGGTGCAAATACACCGTTTTCAAGCGCATGCCCAGCGGCGAGATCGTCGAGTTCAGCGCCAAAGAATACTGGATTGAAAACTATGCCACCGGCGGCCGCGACACCACAGCGCCGAACGCAATGTGGAAAAAGCGCCCATACGGACAGCTGGCGAAATGCGCGGAAGCTCAGGCGTTACGTAAGGCCTGGCCCGAGATCGGACAGCAGCCTACCGCCGAAGAAATGGAAGGCAAATCACTAGACGTTGATATCCGTGACGTCACGCCGCGCAACACCACAGAAGCGCTTCCACCGGCAGCAAGCGAAGAAACGCTTCAGGCGATCACCGATCTCTTAACGACCCTGGATAAAGACTGGGAGAAAGACTTCCTCCCACTGTGCAGCGACATCTTCAAACGGCAAATTCTTGAGGCGTCAGAACTCACTGAAGAAGAGGCACAGAAAGGGTTTGGCTTCCTTCAGAAAAGGGCTAAGGCGGCAGCATGACACCCGAAATTATCCTGGCCCGGACCGGTATTGACGTTACCACTATCCAACAGGGCGATGAGGCGTGGCACCGGCTGCGCCTCGGCGTTATCACCGCCTCTGAAGTGCACAACGTCATCGCCAAGCCACGATCTG